>FLOH01000264.1_pt1 | contig 132566 bp, 125 predicted proteins | sample 756751 | NCBI WGS metagenome assembly FLOH01 (sample SAMEA4026879, study PRJEB14308) | marine metagenome | biome: coastal water; material: water | depth 74 m
GTGGGCTGGGAGGTTCATGAGCGAGAGAGTGCAGAACTGGCAGCCATCCTCATCCGACAAGTGGTCATGGCTGAGGGAAGCATCGCACGCCCGCTGGTTCTGCACGCCGACAACGGCAGCCCTATGAAAGGTGCTACGATGAAAACCACCATGGAAAAACTGGGCATCACCGCATCCTACAGCCGCCCGCGGGTCAGCAATGACAATCCGTTCTCCGAGGCACTCTTCCGAACCTGCAAATATCGCCCGAACTGGCCAACTAAGGGCTTTTCCACAAAGGCAGACGCCCAGGCCTGGGTGAAATTCTTCGCCAGCTGGTATAACGGCGAGCACCTGCACAGCGCCATCCGCTTCGTTACTCCGAGTGCGCGCCATACTGGCCATGATCGTGCAACGCTGGCCAATCGCGCCAGTCTCTATGCAAATGCACGGGCGCAAAACCCGCAACGATGGTCAGGCAAAATCCGAAACTGGCAACCCGCCGGACCCGTCTGGCTCAACCCGGAAAATGAAATCAGCGTCCCTCAAATCAGAGACGCCGCATGAAATCGGCGGACAACACCTTTGACAAACACCGCATGTGTAGGGCTTTGATTTCTTCTTGTATCTGGCTCAATGATTTTTGAAGATCAATTTGGTATAATATCGCAGCGTTGATCTGAGGAGCTGCAGCCTGATCAATCAGTGCGGTCTTTTCTGCGAATAAATTCTGATGAGACGTCCACCACGACAAAAAGTCACGGTCATAAATATTTCCGAAGTCTTGATGCAGGTCAGCAAGATTACCGCGGCCTGAACTTGCGCAAGCTTGTTGATATTGTGTGTTTCGTTTTAAAAAGGCCCACCACCAATAATAGATAGACGCTTTGTACGGCTCAGCGTCTCGATATGGCAGATTACGCTGCGCTCGAAACCTGCGGCGTGAAGCCATGTGTAATATCGGTGGCGCTGTCATAAAACTTAACGCGTACAGCGCTTGATCGACCTTTCCTGTCGCCATGACTCCATCTCCATCCGGTGGAACTTGGAGTCAAAATTAGTTCGATCACTTCATTATAAAAGTCTCACTCTGACGGTTTTAGTGTTGGGACATTGAGCGACGCGTTTCGCCACAAATCAAAACTCTAAAAACCCAGATGTAATCAAAGGACCCCTTGCGGGCTCATTTATTCATGAAGGAAAAAACTATGTCTGTACAAACCGATCTTAAAACCAATATCCACAAACGCCTTGATGCCATGCATGCAGCACGTGCCAAGTGGGAAGATGGAACTTTGCGTGCGGCCAATGAAGAGCTCTACGCCATTCTAGAAGGTGTCTATGCCCTTTATGCAGAGTTAAAAGCAGAAGTCGGCAAGCGCCGGGCGTTCACAGCTCTTCTCACAGATTTGGAGATCAAAACCCAAGCAAATACCAGCCTGGCCCTAAAAGTAATACGCTACGTTTTTGCGGGCCAAGGTCGCCGCGAAGTCGCCTATGCAAGTGTTATTGCCATCGCGCACGACATGAAGGGGCCTGACCAAAGCTTTACCAGCTATGTGCAGGAATGTGGTGGTATCGAAGAAGTGCGCCGCGTTCCAATAACTCAAAAAAATACGACCATGTCAAAAGAGGGTTATAAAAAGCTGGCACTTGAAGGGTTGCAAGAAGTCCAAATCGGTGTGAGCACATTTGATCTGCCCAGCTTCATTCAGCCAAACACCGATTACGAAGAAGATTATGCTGTTGCCTTGGTGCGGTGCAACGAAGACGGCACGGGCACAGTTGTCTATGGCTGCAACGAGGCAAGCATTATTGACTCTGTACTAGTGTCTTCGGGCAAAGACCTAGACCTACGCGCGCAAGAAAGTCTCGCCAAACTTGATGCGGGGGATCTTGCCGCCAAACGGTCTCGCGATGTGCGTGAGTTTGCCTCAAAAATGATCCGAATTGGGCCAAAAGCAACTGTCAGCAATGCGAGTGCAGCGCAGAAAGCCGAAGCTACATTTTATAGCTAGAAAACGGCTCAGTTGGGGCAGCTTACGGGTTGCCCCAATCATATCCAATTCAAGAACACGGAGCGGCCTATGTCATTCGATCTCACTCACTTGCCCCGCAGCTTCACGGATCTCGTCATTGCTGATCCGTTAAATGCTGCAATCATTAAATCCTATGTTGATGGACCACCGTCTAAGCCACTTTTACTTGCAGGGCCTCCGGGCGCCGGTAAGACAGAGGCTGCACGTATAATTGCTCAAAGCTATTTTGCCACGCGTAACATCCAAAACTTCAAGTGGGAACTAAACGGCGCCAGTGCTGGAAAAAAGCTGGAGGAGCACTGTATGGCTGAAGTAAACCATCAGATGTTTGGCAACCCAGACAAGGCGCTGATCGTCATCAATGAAATCGATGAACTTGATCTGCGCTCAGTACAGCCTGCATTCAGAGAGTTTATGGACGATAAACGCCATTTGATCCGCTTTGTCGCTACGACTAATCACAAAGGCCGCATTATGGGGGCACTGCTCAATCGGTTCCGTATTGTTGATCTACTGCCGCCGTCTAATTTGGATTGGGTTAATCGTGCTCAGGCAATACTTGAAGCCGAAGGGCTATCGCCAACGCACAGTGATGTTGTGCAAATGCTTCAAAGCTTTGAAGGCAGTGCGCGTGACTTAATTGATCTCTTAGAGGAGACGATTATTGCCAGTAAGGCACTGAAGTCATGACAAAAGCATTGGAAGACTTCAACGCCTGTGTTGCAGCTCTACACCTCACCTGCCAAATTGCAAACGAGTACGATTTGCGGCTCTGGCATCTTGCGGAGGATAGGACAAACTCTTCAAATATTGATCTAAACGGTGATAATTACGCATGTGAAGTTGAAAGTGCGCTATTAAGCATTCCATTTAGGTGCCAAATAAAAATAAGACCGAGCTGCATTTTTGAAAAAATCGATACTGATGTTTACGCCGTCCAGCTTCAATCACAGTTTACGTTTATGAAAGAAGCACACGACTATTTTTTGCAAGATTGTAACTCCAATCTATTTGAATGCCCCGTCGATGAAATTTCTGCAAGCTATCTGGCACCCGCTGTTGTATTCGGTTGTTTTGATTATGCGCTGACCCTGTCTCATAGAACAGAGTTCAAAGAGTTTAGAGTTGATGGCTACTATGAAAGCTACATCCGGAAAGTGGCACAGGATCGGCATTGTGAGTTTAAGGCACTACTCCCTTGGCTTGAGTATTTTTGGACACGTTTGAATGAAATGAGACGCGTGTCAAAGTTTGTCACTCTTGTGAGCCAGTTGCATACAATATTGCAGCAAATTCATCGTATCCATGAATATGACTTTGCTTCTTATGAGTTGTTGCTGCACATAGCTGGAGATTTTTCGCCATTGCTCAATAATCTTAAAAGGCCAAGCAAAAGAGTTTTGGCGCAGTGAACTGGCGCGTTAATGCTACTACAATCGTAGGCGTAACGCTTTGAAGCCCTACACAGATGAAAACCTCATAGAAGCAGCATTGTATGAGGTTTTAGGTTAAGTCATTGAAAAATATATAGAACCATTAGGGGCAGTTTTCGGTCGACCAACCGAAACCTCAGACTTTATACTCTAAGCAAGTAGAACATTAGGTTTTAGGAGCTTTGAGATGCGTCAAGCACAGACATTAAATGAAGCACAGTTTCGTCGAGTATTACACTATTGCCGTAGCCGTCGTCACTCACTGCGTGACACTACAATATTCATGATCAGCTTTTATGCGGGGCTTAGGGCCAAAGAAATAGCAGCCCTGACCCTGGGCAACGTGTTTGATGAAACAGGCACTGTGCGTGAACAGTTCATACTCGGCACAGAGCAGAGCAAAGGTGGGCAGCGTAGAACGGTTTATCTCAACCAACGCCTGCGCAAAGCTTTGGCTGAATATGGGGCAAGCAAGCACTTAAAGAACTTGGACCTGCCACTGTTTGCCAGTCAAAAGGGCGGTCACTTCTCAGCCAACACAATGTGTCAGTTGTTTTTAGATATCTACAAACCCTGTGGGTTCAAGGATGCTTCAAGCCATTCGGGACGCAGAACATATATCACGCGTTTGGCCAACAAGGGGGTAGGGGTCAGATTGCTGGCGGCGCTTGCTGGCCATAGTAATATTTCGACCACCCAAAGATATATCGACGTGAACAGTGATCAATTGGTTGAGGCCGTGGAGTTGCTTTAAGATAGGTTAAATGTTTCGATTGTCTGACGCTTCGTTGAATGAGCTCACAATAACTATAATTGACTCGTTCATTTGTACTCTTATCGATATATTATAATTAAGGACATTATTGAAAGTTTAGTGGAGTAACTTTTGTTTGATGTAATAAACAGATTAAAATTGCGACAGGTGCGTGAAGAAGAAGCGCTCCTTATGCAATTGCGTAATTTTAACTATGAAGAACTTACTGAATGGGCTGCCAACTACATCGGTGAGCACCTGAAAGTTAAGTACGAAAAAAATGCTACAGTTTTAGAACGCATTTGGATGCGATCGATTTTTGACAATGATGTGGCAGAGTTTATTCATCTTGCTGAAGAAAGCCGTTACATGCACATCGCCCTTAAGGCGGCGATCAAAGAGTGCATGATCCAAAATTTCAAATATGAACCCGCTTTGGAGCTATGGTATAGCAATGCACAGGAAGAAGGACCCCCAAAGGCTAAAGTTGGTCGGCCGTTCAAGCCAGATTTAGAAAGCCACATATATAGAAGCTGCATTGAGCGGATGAAACGTTGCACGAAGTTTAAACCGGTCAGAAATGAAATGGATGCGCAGCATCAAACCCTCTGTGATATTGTAGCTGTAGTTACCAACAATAGTTATTCGTATGTCAAAACAGCATGGATGACGCGTGATAAAGACGTATTTTCTCTATCGGTTGATTGAACTGCCATTAGTCGCTTGGAAATAGATCACTCATCACCCTGCCGCCCCTCAAACTCATCCCGTGATAATTCATAGCGCCTGCCTGTGAGCATATCCTTCTTCAGCCTTGGCGTTAGATGACTGTAATGACGCTCAATCATGCCAATTGATGTGCCCATCTGAATGGCTAGAGTGTGTATATCCATGTCGTCATTGATCAGTGCGAATGTAGCGTAGGTGTGACGTAGACTATAAAGTGTTCTGTTCTGCCCAGTACGAGGACATATAATCAACGCAATGTCCTTGAGGAATTGCCTGAATGTCTGATGTAGGTTTTCTGTGACAAGACCGTCGGGTAGCCTAAACACGGGTAAATCCAATCTGCGCTTGAACACTTGCTCTATGGGCATGTTGCGGATGTCCTGGCTGCGCTCATGAACGCGCTTGAGGTAGTTTAACGTACCTGAACGACAGATGATGTCACGACGCCCTGTCTTGCCTGTTACGCTCATCTCAAGATACTGCTGACCCTTTTCCTCAAACAAGGTGATGTGCTGCCACTTGAGGTTCTGAGCCTCTGTACCGTGGCGCATACCCGTATTGGCCATGATCAACACATAGTCGCGCATCAAATGACGCATGTCCGTGGGCTTGCCCGCTTTGCCTTGCTCTATCCAACTGGGCAGCTTGCGGATCATGGTCGCATATTCATCCCGCGTGAAGTCAGGACGCCGCTCACCATCTGAACCTGTGTTCACCAACATGGGCACATGATGCTTGCTCATAAAGCCACGTGCCACAGCCTCATCAAACACACGGTTGATGGCAGAGTTATGCGTGTTCAAGGTACTGTGCTTGGGCTCATGCCCCATCTTCTCAACGCGCCACTGCCCAAAGCGCTGCAGTTCTTCATAATCAATCTTGGTGATGAACTTCTGCCCAAAGAAGGGGATCATGTAGCGCTCTAACACCACTACATAGTCCTTATACACTTTCTTACCGCTACCACCGTCTAACTGCTTGCGCATATCACTAATGGCTAGTCGTGCCACATCCGCAAACTGCTTACGCACAACGGGTAAATCGTTCTTCTGTCTGAACTTATATTCTAGGTAATGTTCGCGCGCAGCCGCCTTGGCTTCTTCTAAATCAAACTTGCCCGTGCTTAGTCTGATCCAGTGCCCTGCGATTTGGAAGTTGGTTTGCCATTTTTTAGTATTAGGGCGGCGATATACTTTCACCGCACCGTCCATCAGCACATTTGTGTTTGCGTTTATTTTTGCCATCACCATCACTGTGTTCAACACACTGATTTTACTATAGAAAGACTCGCACGTCAGCAAAAAACTGTGCTATGACTGTGCTATGCGCACAAACAACTTTTAGCTGTTTCCGCATAATCTAAGTCATTGATGTTGCTTGATAAATGGTGCCCGAGGGCGGATTTGAACCACCGACACGAGGATTTTCAGAAGAGATGGCATAATTTAAAACAACAATATCAATATATTAAAAGCCAAAATCAGTGGTGTGCTATATACTGTGCTATAGGGTGTCTTTTTCGAGCTACCCAAAAACACTGTGTTTAACATCGTGAAGTCGCGATTGATTGGTTGGAATGCTTTTTGTCGACTTGATCGTCGGTCAGCGGACTTTTCCGCCGTTCGCAGCACGAGCAAAAATTCACGGTTTACACGCCAAACAATTCTTACCGCCTCCCGAGTCGCAAAATGAATGTCAAAGGCAGCCCTTTATTGATACTATTGGTACTAGAGACACCGCACACAGGATTGTTGAATGGCCGATGTCAGGAAAAAACTGGCGATCCCGACGGGGTCTGTCACCCTAGCGGTTGTTCTCAGTCTTGTTTCTCTTGTATTTTTTGACCTGATGGGACTGGTCATCAAAAGTCTGTCTGCGGATTACGGTGCGGCGGAACTGTCCGCGTACCGCAATATCTTTGGGCTGGTACCCAGCTTTATCGCGCTTTGGTCATCGCCAGCCTGGCACCGAAGCGACCGTCGCCTGCGTGTCCGCCAATGGGGTTTGATCTGCGCGCGAGGTCTGATAGTCACTTTCGCACAGTTGATGTTCTATCTATCGCTCGGTCTGATAGCCTTCGCCATTACAACGACAATTTCCTATTCCAGCGGGCTTTTCATGACGGCCTTTGCGGTGCTGCTGCTGGGTGAGAGAGTAGGTTTAATCCGTTGGGTCGCAGTGTTGATCGGCTTTGTCGGCGTTGTGATGGTGATGGGTCCGGGGCGTGAGACATTTACTTTGGCGTCCCTCTTACCACTGGGCGCCGCTGCGCTCTACGCGCTGACTGGAGTAACGGCACGGCTGATCGACGAAGAAGTGCCAAGCGCACTGATCAACTTGTACTCCACGGGCTTTGCCGTTGTCGGATCGGTGGTGCTCGCGCTTTTCCTCGGTGGTTTTTCCCCTGTCCAATCTGCGTCCGATCTCGCGTGGATTGTGGCGATGGGAGGGTTTGGGGGTACCGCTGTATTGCTTCTGATTGTCTCCTTCAGGATGACTGAACAAAGCAACCTTGCCCCATTCAGCTATTTCGGCATTCCGATGGCGTTCTTTTTCGGCTGGGTGTTCTTTGGCGAAGCGCCAATACGGGATCTCTTCCCCGGCTCGATCCTAATCGTCGTCGGTGGGGTGTTGGTCGTTTGGCGAGAACGTAAGCGGAACAAACCGGCCTAACCGACGTGAGCGGCCCTTAACCGCCGTTTGATGCCAATTCCGTCGCTGCCATGCAGCACCACCGAACTGGCCATTAGTGCAGAACGTAGCATTTTGGTGGCAGGAACGTCGGTCAAAGCGAGAAGCGTCCAATAGTGATGCGAATGGAATTTGACCATTAGGTTGCTCTGAGCATTCTACGGATGTATCAATTACGGTAAGGTCTGGCCAAGGAAGGGAGCGCCTTGTGCCACAAAGTACATCGACCCTGACGCTTTTCCAAAATCAGACTTTCCGTATGCTCTGGATTGCAGCCCTTGCCTCGAATTTCGGAGGACTCGTACAGGCCGTTGGGGCAGCAGGTAATGGTCAAGACCATGCGGCGTGTGCGCCCGTGGTTCTTTGCACAAGATGGTGGGTGGTATGTGCAATGTCGTTATGGGGCACGTGTGATTGCTGTTGATGGCAACAACAATGCTGTGTTCGTCAAATCACTCAAGGAGATAGAAGCCGTCTTTGAGGCATTCATTGCGGCTGCTGGGGGATGGTGTGTTAGCGCATTTATGTGTTCCCATGATGGTTTGGCAGTGAGTATTGAGGTGTATTTTACGTCTCAGCAAAGATTTGCACATATTATTCTACAAAAATCCATAATAATTCTTGATTCAAATTGATTTTGTCTATTAGATTGTTGAGCAGCCTATGGAGTCAATGACGTAATGGGCGACAGTCAAAATGTGCTGTTCGTAACGATTGATCAATTTCGCGCAGACTGTCTGTTCGGGGCGCTTGGAAGCTATGTAAAGCTGCCAAACCTTCGTGCGCTGATGCAAGATGGCGTCAGTTTTACCCAGCATTTTTCTGTTTGCGCCCCCTGTGGGCCGTCGCGCGCGTCAATCTTGACTGGGCAATATGCGATGAACCACCGCGCAGTTCGAAACGGCACGCCTTTGCGTCGGGATACGTTAAATCTGGCTACGGAAGCACGCAAAGGCGGATATTTGCCTCTGTTATTTGGTTATACTGATTCCGCGCAAGATCCGCGTGGCATGCATCCCAATGACCCGGCGTTGGGGACATACGAAGAAGTCATGCCTGGATTTCACGAAGTTCTTCGGATGCGTATGGAAGACGACATTGGTCCATGGCGCACCGATTTGGTCGCCAAAGGTTATGATGTGCCACCGTTTCCGGGTATTTACCGCCCCAACGGTGATCAGATCGACGATCCTGCAATATATAGCGCACAAGACAGCGATACCGCCTTTATGGCAGACGCGGTTATCAAGGATTTAGCTGCCCGCCCTGCGGGTTGGTTTGCACATGTCACGTTCCTGCGACCACACCCGCCATTTGTAGCGCCGGCGCCCTATAACCAGATGTACGCGCCGGACAGTTTGCCTGCGCCCACGACGGCGGGTACACCCGAGCAAGAACGTCAGCGCCATCCGTTTGTAGATGTCGCGCTGGATGCAAAAACAATTGGATCCAATGTCGTGGGTTTTGACGGACTAGAGGCCACGCCAGATAATATCGCTAAATTGCGTGCGTTGTATCTGGGGCTTGCCAGCGAGATTGATTACCACTTGGGCCGAATCTTTAATTTTCTTAAAAAAACAGGTGTTTACGATCAGACGTTGATCGTGTTTACATCTGATCATGGTGAGATGTTGGGCGATTACCATAGCTGGGGCAAGTCGACATATTACGATGCGGCCTTCCACACGCCACTGATAATTCGTGATCCAAGGCATCCTGTACAGTTTGGCAAAACCGTCGATCTGATGACGGAATCTGTGGATGTGACACCGACGATTTTGGATATGCTGGGCCTGGACGTGCCACATTCAATGGACGGGTGCAGTCTGGTGCCGTTTTTAAGCGGTCAGCAGGTGACAAACTGGCGCCAGCACAGTTACTCAGAATTGGACTTTGGCGATCCGATCAATCCCACTACGTGGCAGACAAAACTTGGTTTGTCGGTGGATCAGGCCAACCTGGCGGTGCTGCGCGGAGCGTCGCATTCGTTGGTGCATTTTGGCAGCGATCTGGACCAGATATTGTTTGATCGAAACGCCAGTGGTGAGGGGCGTGATATTTCGGGCGACGCTGGGGCAGAAAAGATTTTACTTGATTTGACGCGCCGAATGCTAAGTCATCGCATGCAAAACCCAGAGGGTACTTTTTCGCTCACCATGGTGGGCGAGCAGGGAGTAAGGACAGGTTAGCCCGAAAAACTAGCGGTGATTGGCGGGACCTGACGGATCGGGAATGTCGGAAATGCATATGCTGGATGACACATTCGTTTTACATTAAGGGTCTAAAATGCTTTTTACAGATGGGTTTGTTTGCACCCAACTGGCGCAAAGGAAAGGGGGGGCACACGAATTCTTCGCACAATGACAGGGTTTCGGCCGTGGCTTGGCTGTGCGCCAGCGCGGGCTCCGAAACAACCGGCATTAACGCGGAACAAACGGGAAAATTTCCCGAAAATAAATGAAACTGACTACAGGAGAGAGAAAAATGAAACGGATTTTACTTTCAGGTGTTGCGCTGGTGTTATTGCCGGGCGCGGTGCTGGCAAATTGCCCGAACATAACTGTCGCGGACATGCAGGGCGTTTCTGCTGGCGCCTATCCAAACCAGTTCGAATTGTCGGATTTTCAGAGCACCGCCTCTTGCGAGATGGAATATTCTGAAAATCCAAGCATCGCAGCTTTGAACAGTCAGATTGACGGCAACGGCGAACTCGCTTCTGTGACGGATCGCTTGCCCGAAGAGCCGCTTGTTATTATTCCATATGCTTCGATTGGCCAGTATGGCGGCACGTTCAACGGATTGTCCAACGCGACAGAAGCCGGCACGTCCGACTTCCTTTCAACACGTCACACAACATTGTTTCGCTACTCAGATGATTTGCAAACGGTTGTGCCAAACGTTGCCAAGTCTTGGGCTTGGAATGATGACTTTACTCAGCTGACAATTACACTGCGTAAGGGTCACAAATGGTCAGATGGTTCTGCTTTCACCTCGGCTGATGTCGCATTTTGGTACAACAACCTGATGATGAACACGAACATCATCGAAAACGCCAAAGACTACACACTTGCCGGTGGCGAGCCGATGGTCGTGACAACACCAGATGATCAAACGGTTGTGTTTGCTCTTGCGGCGCCAAAGCCTGGCCTGATCGAAACATTTTCGGCTAGCTTTATACAACCATTCCAGCCACGCGCGTTCCTGGGCCAATTTCACCCAGACATCAATGCCGATGCCGATGCGCTTGCACAGGCCGCTGGCTTTGAAAGTGGGTATGATGTTATCAGGGCTTACTTCGGCAGTTCTGACTGGACTGATACGCCAACGATGATGTTCATTAAGCCAAATGAAGTTGACAACCTGCCGGCAAATACGATGCCGACACTCGAAAGCCACATCATCATTGCAGAAGATGCAGAGGGGCGTCATCTGGTTGCAAACCCATATTTTCACCAAGTGGACACTGCGGGTAATCAGTTGCCATACATCAACGAGCAGGACGAGCGTTATGTGCCTGACACCGAGGTGCGTGCACTAAAGTTAATCAACGGCGAAGTGACGTATAAAGCGCAATCTGTTTCGCTTGATATGTTGCCTATCCTTCTGGATAACGCAAAAACGGGCAACTATTCGGTTGATGTCAACCCAGGTATCACGATGCCGGTTATTTCGTTCAATGTGACTTCTGAAGACATGGCCAAGCGCGAGATCTTTGGTGATCTTCGTTTCCGTACGGCAATGTCGATTGCAATGAATAGGGACGAAATCAACGAAGTCGTTTATTTTGGTCTTGGTGTTCCTGAGCAATTCACAGGAATAACCCCATTGCCCGAGTTCATTGATGCCAAATGGAAAAGCCATGAGATTGGCTTTGATCAGGACCGAGCCAATGTATTATTGGACGAGATCGGACTTGTTGACGCGGACGGCGACGGTGATCGTGACTTGCCAAATGGGGATCCGTTTGTTCTGAATATTCAGTTTTCAACACAAGCGCATTCATCGCAATTGATGGAAATCGCTGCTCAGAACTGGGTGGATGTTGGCGTAGCATCGGTTGTCAAAGAAGTGACTTCTGACGAGTTTCGTTCTGCACAATCGGCAAACCAATTGGATGTGATGTCATGGGGCCAGGGTGGAACGCTTGGTGTCTCCATGGGGAGCAACCAGTGGTATGTGCCGCCATTCGGAACGTATTTTGATGCGCGGACAGGAATGCTTTGGGCCGAGTGGGTTGACAGCGGCGGTGCCAATGGTGTCGAACCTCCCGAGTACGTCAAAGGCATGATGGCTGACATCAATATCCTGCAGTCATCTGCACCGGGGTCTGATGGACAAATCGGCGCTGGTCAGCGTTTGGTCGAAGCGATGGCAGGCAACCTGTTGTTCTTGGGTACCGTGAAAGCATCAGAGCCAGTCTATCGGTCCAATGATTTGCAAAATATTGTTCAGTTCAAAACAACGAGCTACGATTTCTATCGTACCTATCCTTACAACCCATCACAGTGGTGGTTGTCAGAATAATCTAACGGCTGATGCAGGCGGTTCTCTGGTCCGCCTGCATCTCAATATACACTTTCCTGGGGGATGACGATGTTGCAATTCGGGCGCTTTGCGCTGACGCGCGCGATCATGGCTTTGATCACTTTGCTAATCGTATCCATCGTTGTATTCTCGCTTATGGAACTCGTGCCGGGTGACTGCGCCGAACGATATTTATCTTACAAGCAAACTCAGGGCGTAGCGGTCTCTATGGCGGACATCCAAAGTGAGCGGATACGTCTTGGACTTGATCGACCCTTCTTTGAACGTTGGAGCACTTGGGTTGTAGGTGCATTTCAAGGCGAATTTGGCGATAGCTGCATCTTGCGCGTCAACATTGCTGAACTTCTGGGATCAAAATTCTGGATCTCGCTTTTGATCTGCGTGTCATCCCTTGTGCTTGCGTATGCAATCGCAATTCCAGTCGGCATTATCGCCGCTTCTTCTCGCAACGCATTCCTAAACAACAGTCTTCGAATCGTAAGCTACCTTGGTCTTGCAATGCCAAACTTCCTTTTGGCTTTGATGATTATGTTGGTATCCACGGTTTATTTTGGTGAGACGCTCACCGGGCTACTATCGGCTGAATATCGAGACGCGCCTTGGTCATGGGCGCGATTTGTTGACCTGATGAAACACGCGTGGTTGCCGATCTTTATCCTTGGTTGGTCCGCGACTGCATTTGCTTTGCAAACGGTGCGGGCGTTGATGTCTGATGAAATTGGCAAACTGTATGTCACCGCTGCGAAAGCCCGCGGTTTATACGGTGCCAAGCTGCTATGGCGCTATCCTGCACGTCACGCCTTGAGCCCAATCGTCAACTCTTTGGGTTTCGATTTGAACAGAATTTTCAATGAGCTACCGATTGTGGCGCTGATCCTCACACTTACTGAGGCGGGGTCACTCCTGATCGATGCACTGGCAAAATCGAACGACCAACAGCTGGCAGGTGCAATCATCTTCTTGCTGACGGCATCGATTGTGGCGTTGAACTTTCTTACCGACCTTCTTCTCGCGATTATGGATCCGCGTATCCGCAAAAGCATTCTGAGGTAGTAAGAATGAAAACATCTACAAAAAATATTCAGGATTCCAAAGACTCCTATTTCACCGCCTCGCAAAGTCAGCTGATCTGGGCAAGGTTCAAGAAACAACGCACTGCGATGATTGCAGCGGGCGTTCTTGGTTTCATCATCTTTATTGGAATCTTTGCGCCGGCCATATCCCCCTATGACCCAACGATCGCGGGCCGGGACAAGAACTACATGAACGGCGCACCGCAAATTCCGTCGTTCTGCGACAAGAATGGTTGTTCATTGCGACCATTCCTCCACGGTGTTGAGCGTACACGATCCGCAGAAACCAACTTTCGCTGGGTGGAAGAGCCAAACGAAGACATTCGCCACTACGTCGAATTGTTTTCTGAAGGGGCCCAGTACGATCTATTTGGGCTAATCCCGATGGATACCCATCTGTTTGGGATGCAAGATGCTGATAAAAAAATCCACATTTTCGGAACTGACAGCTCAGGCAAGGATATCTTTTCGCGAACCTTGCACGCGATCTTTACATCACTCCAAGTCGGAACTTTGGGCGTCCTCATATCGTTCGTCCTTGCGCTTGTCATAGGAGGGGTGTCCGGCTATTACGGTGGCCGATTAGACAGCGCGATACAGATGGTCACAGACGCCGTTCGAACGATCCCCGCAATTCCGTTGGTCATGTCGGTGGCGGCGTTTGTGCCCAGTGAATGGACGGCCGAACAACGGTTCTTTATGATCGCGATTATTTTGGGATTGATCAACTGGCCCACCCTAGCAAGACGCGTACGAACTCATCTACTGACGGAACGAAACCAGGAATACGTGCTGGCGGCACAACTTTGTGGCGCGTCGTCATCTCATATTATTCGGCGTCACCTGTTGCCAAGTTTCACCAGCTACATAATCGTCGATTTGGTGATCTCATTCCCATACATGGTGCTAACAGAGACCGGCCTGAGCTTTATTGGCCTAGGGCTGAAAGACCCCGTGAATTCGCTTGGCGTGATGTTGCAAAACGTGACCAAAGCCGACGTGCTTCTCAATTATCATTGGTATTTTATACCGGTGCTGTTCTTTGTCGCATTGGTCATGGCCTTCGTGTTTGTCGGTGACGGTTTGCGCGACGCTGCGGACCCCTATGCGGAGTCCAAAAAATGAAGCCACTGATTGATGTCCAAAATCTAACGGTGCAATTTGACACTGACGAGGGCCGTATCACCGCCGTTGATGATGTGAGCTTTTCGATCATGCCCGGCGAAATCATGGGGCTTGTGGGCGAAAGCGGATCAGGTAAGTCGGTAACCGCAAAGTCGCTGATGTATTTGAACGCGCCTAACTCAAACTATGCAGATGAAAGCAAGATACTTCTCAACACGAAAGACGTCTCGCTGGACGTGTTGAAATTGACCACGCAGAAACAACGCAACGTTGTGCGCGGTGGTGCGATTTCGATGATCTTCCAAGAACCAATGGCTAGCTTTGCGCCAGCAATATCCATTGGCAAACAGATGGTCGAACAACTGTTGCTTCATACGGATATGTCCAAGGCGCAGTGCAAAGAACTGTCGATTGAAATGCTTGATCGGGTCGGAATCTCTGACGCTTCCATTCGCTTTAACCAATACGCCTTTGAACTTTCAGGGGGCATGCGACAACGGGCTATGATCGCTATGGCGCTTTCGACCAAGCCAAAACTCTTGATTGCAGACGAACCAACGACGGCCCTGGATGTGACAATCCAAGCGCAAGTTATCGACCTGATGCGAGAGCTGGTGGATGAATTTCGGATGGGTATTCTGTTCATTACCCACGACTTAGGTGTGATCGCTCAGACAGCCGATAAGGTCGCCGTGATGTACCTTGGACGGATTATTGAACTGGGCCTTGTGCGCGATGTGATCCGCACGCCATCCCACCCTTATACGCAGGGTTTGTTGGCCGCATTGCCTAAAATGGACGATCTTGAGTCGCCGTTGAAGCCGATCCTGGGCGATATTCCTTCACCGCTTGAGCGGCCTACAGGCTGCGTATTCAACACACGCTGCGGTCAAGTTGTCGGCGATGTTTGCCGATCAAAAACTCCCGCATGGACAGAGACGTCCAAGGATCATTTTGGAGCCTGCCACTTGTATACGAATGAGGTTAACGGATGACTGAAGCGCTAATTTCCACCAAGGACCTATCGGTCGAGTTTTTGATAAGCGGCAGTCTTTTTAAGTCCAAAGTCTTGAAGGCAGTCGACGGTATATCAATCGATATCCCCAAAGGTTCGTTCTTTGGTGTCGTTGGCGAAAGCGGATCAGGCAAGACAACGTTGGGTAGGGCGCTTTTGAACGCGGTTCCTATTGCGAACGGTTCAGTCACTTACAACGACGGTGAGGTAAAATATGATCTCGCCAAAATGACGTCGACCGAGTTGAAGAACTATCGCAAACGCGCGCAGCTCATATTCCAAGACCCATACGCCGCATTGTCGCCCCGTATGACCGTGCGCGACATTATCGCAGAACCACTTGAAGTAATGGGGCTGACGAAAAGCCGCGAAGAAACCGACAAAGTTGTTCGCGAGATCGCTGCAAAATGTCGGTTGAACTTAGAACACCTACGCCGGTTCCCGCACGCTTTCTCGGGTGGCCAAAGACAGCGGATATCAATTGCGCGGGCACTGGTATCACGACCCCAATTCATTGTAGCCGACGAAAGCGTCGCGGCGTTAGACGTGTCGATTCAGGCTGATGTATTAAACTTGCTGAAGTCAATTCAGGTCGACATGGGGCTGACGTTTATGTTCATTAGTCACGATTTGTCCGTGGTCGCCCATACCTGTGACCACGTTGCGGTGATGTATCTTGGCCGGATCGTGGAAAGTGCGCCGACCAAAGAGTTATTTAACAACACACGTCATCCTTATACGAAGGCACTGTTTTCGGCGATCCCATCTTTGGACCCGGACGCCGAAAAAACCGGCCAACGACTTTATGGCGAAATCCCTTCGCCAACGAACCAGCCCTCTGGCTGCACGTTCCACACCCGTTGCCCGTTTGTTCAAGACATCTGCAAGCAACAGGTGCCAAAGCTGGAAGTGAGTGACAAGGGGCATTCAGTTTCTTGCCATCGCTGGAAGGAACTTATGGATGTGGCCACGCTTGAAAATACTGCAAAAACCGCTAGTTCCCATTAAAAGAGATAGGGCCCCGGAACCAGTGGAAGCCACACAAAGATTAAAAGCGACAATGAACGCGGCAATTATTCTATGCTGAAAATAGGTCCTAAAACGTAAATACGCTAACCAATTGATTTAGCGTATTTTTACTTGGTATTGGAGTTTGATTTGAACCTACGACCTTTAGGTTATTGTCCGTCATCATATAGTTTGAGACAGAACCCTTTTGGCGATAGGTAGCCTTCCTGCACTTGCCCTTAAATAATCTCAAGCAAGAGCGTTGTTGTGTTCTCTTGTGTCATTTCAATAGGGTTGCCACCAGTACTTGGATCGCTCAAAGCCCCGGCTACAATGCGCTCAATGTTGGGGTTCTCAATGCCAAGTTCAGACAACTTGCGCGGGGGATGCCACTGGAATTTATTCTTCTCACCGCAAACTGAGCATTTGCTCTTACGCATCAATTCGTTGACGGACATTTCACGGCCATGGCGCTCAATCAGGTCCATGACAGCCACCTGTGGCGAGTAACCACACTGGCACTCGAACGATATGTGGTTGCCAGATATGGATTGGAGCTGGGTCATAGGTGTTAGATAGCCATGTTTTTGAAATAAGGAAGTCTCAAGATTTTAATGCTGGGCTAAGTGTATGGAATTTTCTGATCAGGCCAGAATTTTATTGAAAAATGTTGACAAAATAAAAATTCTAAATACATTGATTATACTTTGAAGCTTCTTCCCTTTAGGCCATCACACGCGTTGGTTAGTGTGATGGCTTATTCGTTTGTATTAGTGACGGTATTGTCGGTATTGCCATCCAGAACATCCAACCCGGAAAGCCGCAGCAGAACGCCTACATTGAGCGCTACAACCGCACAGTCCGGCACGAATGGCTAACCAATACATCATCGAAAGCATCGAGCCTTACAGCGATTGCAAACAATCGCCTACCGGCCAACGAAAGGCTCAAGATCACGCCACACAATGGTTATGGACTTATAACAACGATCGCCCCAACATGGGAATCGGCAGCATCACACCCGCTATGAAACTGAAAATGGCCGCGTGAATTCTACAAACGCACCCCACTGAAAATGGGGGATTACCACGCGGCCCCAGCTCTGAGGAGAGCCCCTATGAAACTTGGTGAAGACATCATTGGTACGTCCGGCTTGTCTCCGTTCTTTCAGGTCGGCAATGCGACTGAGATGGGGCTGAGCGCGCCGGAAAACCGCAAGGGCGACGCGGTGCGCACGTTGGTGCGGTCCTTGTCGGGGTTCCAGAAGGAGGCGCTTGTGACCTCCGCCCGGTCGGGGCTGACATGGCGGCTCGTGTCGGATGAGGGTGCGTATTTGGCGGGCCATGATGCCGCCCCCTGTCCGCTCGCGTTTCTGACCACGGGCATGGTGAGTGCGTATATGAACGAGATCACCGCTTTGGCGGCCCAGCAGGGCGTGACGCTTCGCAAGCTGCGGATCATCCAGAACAACTACTACACGATGTTCGGGTCAATGCGCGCGCGCACTATGGTTGGGGGGGCCTTACCGGTGGAGCTAGAGGTCGAGGTTGATTGCGATCTGGATGACGCGGCCTTGCAAGAGTTGCTAATGAACGCCGTCCATGCCTCGCCTCTGAACGGGTTGATGCGCGGCAAACTGCCGTCCTTGTTCACGCTGTCGAAAAACGGCGCGCAGATTGCGACGGGGCAAGCCGAGGCATTGGATGCACCTGTTGTCGAGGCCGCCCTCCCCGGTGCCTCGCAGGCGATCCCGAGCGATCTAACCTTGATCGAGCGATTAGGCATGTCGCCGGAAAAGGCGGTCGCAAAGGGCACCAAAGCCGCCGCCTCATCCTTGAGCGATCACCAAGACCGCACGCTGAACCCTTCGGGCATCTGCACCCTGCGCGAGGACGGCGTGAAGGAGATCGAGCAGCATCTGTATTCACCCCACGGCAGTATCTTCCGGTTCCTCAGCGACGAGCAAGGCCATGCGCCTGATGCGGTCAGCTACATCTCGGCAGGCATCGCGTTTTGCTTCATGACCCAGTTCGGGCGCATGGCGTCGATGGAAAAACTGAACCTGCCGTCTTATGCAATTGTGCAGGACACGCATTTCTCGCTCGGGGGCGCGTCGGGTGGGACGGGCAAAGCAGGCGAGGCCGATCCGGTGGAGACCCATGTGCATTTGCGCACGACCGAGACCGACGATGTGGCCCGCGATATGCTCGACGTGTCCGAGCAGACCTGCTTCCTGCACGCCTTCTGCCGCACCGACCTCAAGACAAAGTTGAAGATTACTCGGGTCTAGAGGATGAGTTGCGACGCAAGGGCTTTGTCAGAGTAAACTTGCTTGAAGCGGGCAGGGCTAATTTGTAGCGTATTTGGATGGCAAAACATTTACCATTTCGCTACTTTAAAACCAGCCCTGAAGTCATCCGACTTGCAGTAATGATGTACGTTCGTTTCCCGCTTTCGCTCCGTAATGTGGAGGACCTTCTTCATGAACGGGGTGTAGATGTAAGCCATCCACAGGTAGGTCTGCTTGCCACCAATGCGGACAAAAACCTCATCAAGATGCCAGGTTTCCGAAGGTTGAACTCTGCGGGATCTGACGTTGGCGGCAATCGCAGGACCGAATTTCAAAATCCAACGGCGGATTGTTTCATAGCTCACATCGATCCCACGCTCGGCAAGCATTTCCTCGACGTCCCGAAAGCTCAGCGGAAATCGAAAATAGAGCCAGACGGCTCGCTGAATTATGGTGGGCGGAAATCGGTGGCGTGCGTAAGATATTTTTCTCATTCGAAGACTATTATCTGTCGGGACGCCGATCGTCGAGTTAACGTGACAATGCCATGCCGGATATAGGGGTGTCCTGCTCCGTCAAAAAGCGTGCCATCAATTTTGCAAAAATCGCCCAAGTAAAAAACGATTTCGGATCTGATCAAGCTGTGTCATAGCGCGGATATAGCCTGTCCTTTAAGGGTCGGAAAGGGGGAAAATAAAGGCCGCGCTTTCGCCTGCTGTCAATTGGGGCCCAGGCCGCAGCGCAGGCCCCAATTGGGCTTAATTGCCCATTTTCAAAGTGCCATCTTCACCCATGGCGCCGTGGCCCATCGCATCGTGCTTTTGACCTTCGTGCATCATGCCTGCGCCCGCATGGCGCGGGCCTAAGGGCACGCTGATGGTGACTTCGCCTGCGTTTTCAAAGGTTAGGGTCAGATCAAAGCTTTCGCCTTCAACCAAAAGCCGGCTTAGACCCATCAGCATCACATGATACCCGCCGCGTTTAAGACCCACGGTTTCTTCGGCGGGCAGAAAAATCCCACCTGCGACTTCTTGCATTTTCATGACACCGTCTGCCAAGGCCACGTGCTCATGAAGCTCAACCCGCGCGGCCACGTCAGACGCGGTGCCGATCAAACGATCGTCTTTTTCTGAATGGTTTTCGATTTGCATAAAAATCGCACCGGATGACACGTTGGCCCCCGAAGTGATCGCATAAGCATCGGTGATTTTCACACCGTCATGTGCCAGCGCCGTGGTCGCAAACAGGCCAGCAGCCAAAGCTGCAGCAATAGTATTTCTGAAAGACATGGTTTTTCCTTTTGATGAAATGAATGGAGTTCAAATCATCGCCAAAGGGGGCCCCCGTGCCGCAGCTTGCGGGATAATGCGCGAAATGGCTTGGTTTTTAGCATCAAACCCCAAGCGGCCCGCCATGGTCATGGGGTGGTTGGGCGTTGGGGCGGGGGGCGTGGTCAGCGCCACAAAAGCCGCCAAACAATCGGCGCAGGGCAGCATGGTTTTATGCTTTGGCACCAGACCTTGGGGCAGTTTGACTGCCGCTTGCTGCCCGTTGATACAGGCCGTCGTAAAGCCCGCTGCAAAAAACTGAGCCCGCGCAATGCTGGTTTCAAAAGCGCTTGCCACCAAGACAAAGGCTAAGATTAAACCAAGATAGGGGGGGCTATAGGCGCGCATGGCGCTTTATAGAAAGTTTCAAGAAGCTTGCCAACCGAAAACAAAAGCCCCGCCGAAGCGGGGCCCTATGTCACCAAATCCAAAGCTTATTCAGTTGTGGCTTTAGCCAATTCTTTTTTGATTTTCAGAGGGCTTTGTCAGAGAAAACTTGCTTGAAGCGGGCAGGGCTAATTTGTAACCATGCCAAATGACAAAACATTCACCATTTCGCTACTTCGAGACGAGCCCTGAGATCATCAGCTTGGCGGTGATGTTGCAATTTGTGCCCTCATGTTTTCCAAAAGGTTAAACCTTTTGAACTATGCCTGTCAGCGCTGTGAGCAACCAGTATCTAAAACCTCAGATCTGACAACTATCTGTTTAGATTTGACCCAAATGACGGCGTAGCAGCCCAACTTTCGTTGTCCATTACACAGGCCACCCTCACACCTACTTACCAAGCTACAAGACGCTTATACATCTGTTTAAGAAGGCGCAATTGGGCTTTGACTGCCTTGCGGCTTGAGACGATCAAAGTCAGCTTGCGAAGTTGAGATAGAAGTCGCTTGCGGCATGCCACTGATATTACTGGATGACGTCGGGGCAGGGGGCGTTGGTGGAGGCTTGGATACCCGAGGTTTTGGAATAGGCATTGAAGCTATTGCGCTGCCCATTCTGGACTTGGGCCTTTTCTTCGCCTTGACCTTGCCTGACTTCAGACGCGTATCCAACTTGTTGGCCAAGAAGCTTGCGGTATTGGCAAAGATTTTAATGTCATCAACTGCTTGCTCAACACTACCACTGCCTGAAGCCTTCTCAATCATGTCAATTAAACGGCGCAGCTCTTCGCGATCATTCATTTGTAGGCCCCATCCGCAAAAACAGGGAGTGTAAAAAAGACCACCGAGACATGATAAGTACTGGCCTGTAAAAAACTGCGCAGCATTTTTTTTGCGGACACAGAACCCATTTCGGGCAGGGCGCTCATGCTGACATTCTCTCAGGCTGACGCCAAACCGCCTCTGCCTGCTTCGCAATCGCATGATCACACAGCACCTTGAGATTACTTAACTGATCCGCCCAAACCTGATGATCTTGGTGTTCACTGCCCTTTAGCCGTGCTGCATAATGCCCCAGCTTATTGGCGCAAATCATCAGTGTTTCTAAACTGGGCTCTCCCGCATGATGATTGACTTAATGTGCCTTTTGCGCGTGTTCAAGTTTGTCTGACAGCACACTCACACTCACGCTGACGCTTCACACACGACAGAAGTTCACGGCGGTCCTCACGGGAAAGAAAATTGGAACGGATCATACGGAAACAAGAATCCATTTACGAGCAAACATCAACAATTTCTTTGGGTCCTTAAGGACTCCCAGTATAAATAAATTAAGGGGCTGTCCTAGATAACGCCAAAAAGGTGTTATCATGGGAAGCATGCAGAAGAGTCGTTTAAGTCAATATAAGCAAGCTCGTTTGGTCGAGCATTTTGTTGCGGGAACTACGGCGCGAACTGCGGCCAGTCTGTGCGGCGTTCACCGCAACACCGCAGCCTATTATTTTCTGCGTCTGCGCGAAATCATCGCCTATGAATTGGAGGCCGACAGCGAGGCTATGTTCGGGGGTGAGATTGAAGTTGACGAGAGCTATTTCGGCGGCAAGCGCAAAGGCAAACGTGGGCGAGGTGCTGCAGGCAAAATCCCTGTTTTCGGCTTATTAAAAAGGGGTGGAAAAGTTTATACCAAGATTATCCCAGATGTTTCAGGCGCCACGTTGATCCCCATCATAGAGCGCAAGGTTGTGCCGGACAGCATCGTTTATTCTGACTGCTGGCGCGGCTATAATGTACTGGATGTGTCAGACTTCCATCACTTCCGTATCGACCATTCTAAGCTCTTCGCAGACCGCCACAATCACATCAATGGCATTGAGAATTTCTGGAACCAGGCCAAGCGGCACATGCGCAAATTCAACGGTGTTCCCAAGGCGCATTTTGGGCTATTCTTGAAGGAATGTGAGTGGAGATTTAACAACAGTGACCCCTCAGCGCAGTTATCACAACTAAGACAATGGGTTAGAAGGTATTTAAACTAGTTATCTAGGACAGCCCCTAAAATAAATTTCTAATTATAGAAAAATATTAACTGAGTTTATATATTTCACAATATCAAAAGGGAGATGGTTGATATCGGAAAAACCGAACGCTAGAGTGCCGGAGCACCCACATCACACTTGATCTAATTCTCTAAATATACAGCAAACATCAAAAAATTTAAGGCTAAGCAAGAATTTCATGGCATTTACCTTACGCCAATTACAGTTTTATGTCGCGGCTGCTCGATCACGGTCGGTCACCGGCGCTGCGCGGGAGCTTTCAATATCACAGTCCTCGGTAACTGAAGCTATACGATACTTGGAAGATGACTTGGGAGTTCAATTATTTGATCGCCACGCACGGGGGCTCCTAATTACACAAAAGGGAGCAATTTTCTTAAGGCATGCCCAGCAAATTTTGTCTGATGTAGCCTCAGCACGTACCGCATTTAATGGAGAGGATGGCATTTTGTTAGGCAAGTTGTCACTGGGCGTAAGCAGTCTCGTGGCAGGGTATGTATTGTCTGATATTTTACAGCGCTTTCGCCGCGCACATCCTAAAGTTGAATTGACGATTGTTGAGGAGAATGGGGAGTACTTACAACACCTCTTAATTGGCGGCGAGTTGGATGTTGCAATTTTATTGACCTCAGCCATAAAAGACCGTTCGGCAATGCATGTCGAAACTCTTTTGGTTTCACCCTATAGACTTTGGCTGCCTCAGGATCATCCTTTGGGGAAGAAGGAATCTATTGAGTTAGAGCAGTTAGCGGGCTTACCCTTAATCCAGTTAATGGTAGATGAAATAGAAGAGCCTACACGCCACTTGATTTCTGGTTTGGCTATAAAACCACAAATAGTATTTAAAACTCGATCGGTCGAAGCAGTACGTAGCCTTGTTGCAACAGGTGCTGGCGTGGCGCTTTTGCCCAGTCTCGTTTATCGCCCATGGTCACTAGAAGGTGACCGCATTGGCATCAGGGATATCTCCGGAGATCTGCCCACAGTGCAGGTTGGCCTTGCTTGGCGACGCGGCGCACCATTATCCATACAGACTGCCAATTTCATCCAGACAGCACAAGAAACTGTGCAAGAGCGTTAAGATATTGAAATCGTGTAATAAATTTCATACTTGGATATAGCTCATAAATTAAGCTATTTGATTAACTAACCTGATTAAGTGGCTAAATTAAAAAAGAATGGATACAATCAAAATCTACGACTCAGTATAAAAGTAACTAACTCCATAAGTTTTAATATAGTGCCTTAGAATATTTCAAGTACAAATGCCCTGTCGCATTTATTTGATATTAAACAATAATATAGTCTCCATTAACCCACAGCCTGCATCCGCCATGCACGAGAAATATAATCTGCCGTCATCAAATCCAGATGTGCGCCACCGCCATTTTTGGCGATGGTGATTTCGGTGTTTGAGCTACGAGCAAAAGCACCTGAGGCGATATCATAAAAGTCGGCTTTGACATCACTTGCATCAATGACACCGCGCGCAATCGGATCTTTTAACTCGCCAATATGGCTTATTGTGGTCACGCGGCTGTCGACAAATATCGACGCACGTTTTAAAGCAAGATCATCAACTTCGCGCATATCTGGACGGTAGGCACCGATCAAATCTAAATGCGTCCCCGCCCGCAGCCACGCGCCTTGCAAGATGGGGGTCGTACTCATTGTGGCGGTGCAGATAATATCGCTTTGCGCCACGGCACCCGCCAGATCTTGGGTCGCGCACATATTGGGGAACAGGGCGGCCATAACCTCGGCCCCCACGAATGAGCGGCTCCAAACCGTAAAACGCGCGTTAGGCCAATGGCTTTGATAGGCCAAAACCATATTTTTCGCGACGGTGCCAGCGCCGATGATCAAAATATTTTGCGCGTCAGGCCGCGCCAAAAGCTTGGCGGACAATAAACTATCGCCTGCAGTTTTCCATTTGGTCACCAAGTGAAAATCAATCACGGCAGAAAGCAGCCCTGTCAGATCATCATACAGCGTGACTGAACCGTTTACGGTGGGCAGGTCTTGGGTTGGGTTTTGCGGGAAGATTGTGGCGACTTTGACAAGCTGCCCCATCCCATCAATCCACGCGGCCCGATTAAGCAATGTATCTTTGTTACGATATAGCAATATATCGGAAATTTCAGCCTTAGGCAGCTGATGGCCCGCTTGCAAAGCCTGTGTTAAGTCCACCCATGTTAAGCTTGCCTCTGCGTCAAAACCAATTTGCGCAACGCTCATAATTGCCCCTCTTTGATGGTTAAAAGTCCAACCTCAACCAATTTATCGGCCCAGCCTTGTGCTGTGCCAAACTGATAAACTTGCCACCCACGCGCCTTTGCTGTTGTAATATTTGCCTCTCGGTCATCTGCAAAAATCAGTTCAGCCCCCACGAGGCCGCAGTCACGCTCAACAAAGGCGTAAAGCTCGGGGTCTGGCTTTAAAAGACCAATACGCCCCGACACATAAAAGCGGTCAAATTCATTCAAAAAATCATATTGTGTTTGCGCATATTCAAAAGAATAAATGCCAAAATTGGTCAGGGTAAAGACCACAATACCCTTGGCGCGCAACAGCCGCAAAAGGTGGATCGAACCTTCGATACGCGGCGAAGCCATCTCGATCCAACGGTCATACCACATTTCAACTTCGGCTTGCCATTTAGGGTGTGCGCGCGCCGTCTGATATACGGTTTCTTTAAAGAAAGCGCCCGCATCAATGGCGGCGTTCATCCCGTCTAGATCAACCTCACCAAACAAGGCGCTGCGCTTTTCGGGGCCAATCACACTGTCATAGAACCGTTCGGGTTCCCATTCGATCAGCACATTGCCAATGTCAAAGATCACAGCTTTAGGTGTCATAACAACCTCATATACTGGGCAAGAGTTTTGCTTGGCGCACCAATCGCTCAAGCACATCCAAAAAACGCGACCGATCCGCTTTGGAAAAAGGTCGCCCAGAGCCTGCACGAAACGGATCCGCAGAGCGAAGGTCAGACATCAAATCGCGCGTTGCCAAAGCCATGCCTATATTGGCTTGATTAAGAACTTCGCCATTATGTTTCAGAACCATCGCACCACTGGCCACACATTTGGCGGCCAAAGGAATATCACCCGTCACGACCACATCGCCCAAGCCGCAGGCTTCAGCAATCCATTTGTCAGCCTCATCTGGCCCGTCGGCAACAAAGACGCTTTCGACCAAAGGGTTGGCACTGGGCCGAATTCCCCCGTTTGAGACTAGGATCATGCGCATTTTATGCCGTGTGGCTACGCGCTCGGCCTCGGCCTTAACGGGGCATGCATCGGCGTCAATATAGATGGCAGCGGCTTTGGGCCTATCCTCCATCAGCTTGCACCATGATCGGCAAAGCCCAAGCGATCACCAACGAAACGGTGAGAATACTAAAGGCCGTTGATACCAAAATCGACGCTGAAACGCGCTGCGGAGCCACGCCAAAATATTGGGCAAGTATATAAACATTTCCTGCCACGGGCAGGGCTGCGGCGCAGACCATCACGGCGGCCAAATGGGCATCGACATGAAAAACCCCAAAGGCAGCAATTGCCACTGCTGCAGGATGCAAGAATAACTTTGTAAAGCTGATCCAGCCCGCCACGCCCAAACGCTCGGCCGATTTTACGGCCAGTGAGGCGCCAATGGCAAACAGTGCACCCGGCGTCGAGGCACCGCCAAGCAGCGTTAAAAAGTCAGACATCACAACAGGCATCGGCGGCGCCAAAAGCGACCAGCCAAGGCCTAAACACATAGAAACAATCATCGGATTTTTTACCAACCCAAGCAACAGTCGTCCATATGCCGCCCGCGTCATGCGACCTTCGCGCGATGCAGTGATAACAATAGTGATAAGGGTGGAGAAGACGATCAAATCAATGGCTAAAACCATCAAAACAGGCCCTGCGGCTAATGGCCCAAGCAATACCACCAACATGGGCATGCCCAAAAAACCTGTGTTGCCGATCACGCCGCACTGAGCCTCTATTGCGGCTTCTGCCAAACTCGTGCCGCGCATGCGCGAAATCCCAAAGCTCAGGCAGTAAACCACACTAGAACCCAAAAGATAGGCCGCAACAAAACGCCAATCAAAAAGTTCAGCTAAAGACAACTGGGCTGCAAAGCGAAACAACATGGCCGAAAGTGCAAAGTAAAAGACGAATTGTGTCAGGCTTGCCGCCGCCTGCGCGGAGACAAAGCGCGTGCGTGCTGCCCCATAACCAAGACCAATAATAGCGAAGAACGGCAATGTCTTAAGAAATATCGCAAGCATGATTTGGGCCCAATAATTTCGCCCAAACTTTCATGGCAAGGGGGAGGATGCAAGTCTGATCCGTATCTTATCCGTAATATGATTTAACCCGCGCCAATAAATGCTCCCGCCGCAAAAACCAAGGCCCCGCCGACTACCACTTGCAAAGTAGCTCGCCAAAAGGGGGTGCCCATAAAACGGTTTTGAATCCATGCAATAGCCCATAATTCTACAAAAACAACAATCATTGCAATGATTGTGGCCGTCCAAAAATCAACAATCAAATAGGGCAAAGCGTGCCCCATACCTCCCAATGTAGTCATCACGCCGCTAGCCAATCCGCGTTTTGCAGGTGAGCCGCGCCCCGATAACACGCCATCATCATGTGCGGCCTCGGTAAAACCCATCGATATCCCCGCCCCAACCGAGGCTGCGGTACCTACCAAAAAGGTGGTCCAGGTATCTTGGGTGGCAAAGGCGGTTGCAAAAATTGGAGCTAAGGTGGACACTGACCCATCCATCAAGCCAGCCAAGCCCGGCTGCACCCATGTCAGCAAAAACTGCCTATGGGCTGCTGCATTTTCTTTATTACGGGTCTCGTCGGGCAGATGTTGCGCACTCAGCTCTTGTGCGCTGTCAACATGGCCCGCCTCGGCAGCGGCCAAATCACCCAAAAGCTTGCGCGTGGCCGCATCTTGCACCTTGGTATAAGCTTTTTCATAAAATTTTTGAGCCGTTTTTTCCATGCTGGTGGCTTCTGAGCGAATGGCCGCAAGACTAAGAGCTTTAGCCAACCAAATTGGGGTGCGATTGTAAAATCCAGCCACATGTTCGCGCCGTAAAAGCGGAATATCCGTACCAAAGCGATTGACATGAAGGTTTATCAAACTTTGGCGGTGGGTATCTTCTTCTAGGGCCATGGCGTCGAACATCAGGGCCGAGGCCTCATACTCGGGGCGCAAATGCGCGGCAAAGCTGCGATAGATGCGCGCGTCATCTTCTTCTGAGGAAATGGCCAAAGCTACGATCTCTTGCTCGGTCAAACTGTCGAACTTTTTCCGGTTAGACAAAAACATGAGAGCTCCTTTTAGAAATATTCTAAAGTTGCGATAGCAACCTTATTGAATAATACAAGCGCTAGGCAAACTGACCATGGCAAAACCATCCCGCCGAAGTAATCCCCCCATGCGCATAAAACAACCATAACCGTTCTGCAGTACTCACTTCAACACGCCAATAGTCGCGGGCCCCCGAACGCCAGTCGGGGTCATCAAGCCACCATTCAGGGGCTATGCGTTCAGGGCCTATGGCTTGGAGCACAACAAAATCCCGTCTGCGCCAGCGAAATGTGGTAGGCACATGTGGCACAGCATCCGCGCCGAGCGCTTCTGGGCGAAAAATCAACAGCGGGCGCGGCGCCGGAGGGCATGGCCAAGCTTTGGGCGAGGGCTCAGACCAGGCCGCCGACAGAATGAGGGCGCTTTTTTCAGGTATATTGCTTTGGGCCGGATGCAGACGCGTTACACAGTCGCTACCCAATTTAGTCACAAGCTTTCCGATCAGATCATCAAAAGCGCTATCTTGGCTTTGGCGCGTGACCGCATTTTGCAAAGCAATCGCATGGCCTGAATGTTGAAGCGCGACGACGGCTTCGCTAGCAACCACCATTAGGCGCAAACAATCAATGCCAAAGCCCGGTTCAATTTGACCATATTTCAGCATCAAAAGTGGGTGGATGCGCTCAGGATCTTGCGCAGCACGCGTGAGACCCACTTCGATCACCTGCACTTGCCCATCGGTGCGAAAGGCCTGAAGACGTACCCGCCTTGCCCCCTGCCCTTTCAATCTCAGTTGGGCACAGAGGACAGGTAAAAGCCGTTCAACCCCCGCAACAATATCGGCCAAAAGGCCGATGGGTTCGGGCAGAGTTAGGCGCACAACAAACGGCTGCACTACCCGTGCAGGGGAAATAGGCTCGGCTTCTAGGCCCAAGGCCTGATCAAGCCTTCGCAGCAAAAGGATACCAAAACGTTTGGATAGCCCCGCGCGTGGAAGGGCTAAAAGGTCAGAAATCTGGCGCACACCCAATCGCGCAAGGCTCGCAACCGTTTCCTCAGGAAGGCGCAAGGCAGCAATTGGCAAAGGTTTAAGCGCCGCGCGGCTTTCTCCAACCATGGCAATAGCGCTTAAATCAATCCCTTGGGGTATCTCCAAAATGGGGGCTGTCCCACCCCTTTCCCAATGGCGTCGCTTGGTGGCACGTGCCCTTGTGGCGCGCGCCTCTTGTGCGATGGCGTCGCCACTACGATGCACGGCCTGCGCCTGCCCCGCATAACGCGCCAAAGCCCATGCCGCCCCAGCCGTGTCGGCCAAGCCCATGCGCACTGTAAGACCCAAGGCAAGACTATCGCGATACGCCTCTTGCATGAGGGGCTGTTCGCCTCCGAATAAATGCGCACAGCCCGTTATATCAATCAGCAAACCAGCCAGCCCCTCTTGCGCGACCCAAGGTGAAAACTTACCTGCCCAGCGTTGTAGAGCCTGCAAAAATAGCGCATCGCGTAAAGGTTCAGCTATTTTACTGGTCAGGCTGGAACAAAGAGCTGTGGCATCGCGCAATGGTTGGCCCAAGCGCAGGCCTGCCTGCTCGGCCTCCTGATTTAGGCTTAACAAAACCTGCCCCGCGGCAGGGGAGCTCGCCACCGCAAAGGGTCCCAAGGACCCAAAGCCCTGTGCACGCACCATCCGTTCAGCCGCAAGGCGAGAAAACCAAAGGCAAAGGATTCGCTTCATGCATACATGTTCTCATTTTGTTCTTATATGCACAAGATGGCGCGTCTAACCCTTCAGTTCGTCGGAAAACGATGACCACCATACAGAAAAATGATACGCTTTTGACCAAAAGGCCAAGCATTCAACACAGCCATCTCAACACTAGACGCCAAAAACACATCCGCAAACAGAGAGGGTCTTGGAATGTTGGCGCCAGCGGCACAAGCTGGCAAAAAAGTTACAGAATGTAAGCTTGGCAAGGGGGTTTGACACAGCCGAACCCCTGCCCCAATAGCTTAACCACAGTTGATTTTGTAAACCAAACCTTGCGTATCCAGCGAAAAATTGATGCGGTTTGCGGCATATTCTTGGGTGACAATACCCCCAACTGCCACGATACGAAACGGCCGTTTCCATTCGCGCGTCTCAATCTCTTGGGCATTTTGACCAAGCAAGTCTTGATAATCGGCCGCATGGCAGGTGTCTGGTTCACGGGCAAAAAGGTTTGCCTTTTCAATGCCTACTTCTACAGCGGCAAGATCCGTCACTATGGGAACCAATGGAATAACTGGGGGCGCGGGAACAATGGGCGCTTTTGCAATTTCATAGCCGCTACTATCGGTGCAGGCAGCAAGTGCTAAAAACAAAAAGGTCGCAAAGGGGGTGAAAAGCTGTTTCATAGGGGCCAACTCTTAGGTTATTTAGAGTGTCATCGCATAATTGCTTATAAATGAACAGGAAGGATTTGTCATGATCACACGTGCTGCAGTGGCTGTTGAGGCGGGAAAACCCCTTGCCATCATGGATGTTCGCCTTGATGGACCTAAATATGGCGAAGTTTTAATCGAGATCAAAGCTACCGGCATTTGTCACACGGATGAATTCACCCTGTCTGGTGCAGATCCTGAAGGGCTTTTTCCATCGATTCTAGGCCATGAAGGTGCGGGCATTGTGATCAAAATAGGCGAAGGCGTGACCAGTCTTGCGGTGGGTGATCATGTAATCCCGCTTTATACGCCCGAATGCCGCAGCTGTCCCAGCTGCCTAAGCCGCAAAACCAATCTTTGTACCGCCATTCGCACCACCCAAGGACAAGGACTTATGCCCGATGGCACCACGCGCTTTTCCATGATGGATGGCACACCTATCTATCACTATATGGGGTGCTCAACCTTTGCCAATCACACGGTGATGCCCGAAATTGCCTTGGCCAAAGTGCGCTCCGACGCACCTTTTGACAAGATTTGCTATATTGGCTGTGGTGTGACAACCGGAATTGGGGCCGTGATCAATACGGCCCAAGTTGAAATCGGCGCAAAGGCGGTGGTCTTTGGATTGGGCGGTATTGGGCTAAATGTTATTCAAGGCCTGAAAATGGCGGGCGCCGATATGATTATTGGCGTTGATTTGAATGATGACAAAGAGGAATGGGGCCGACGATTTGGTATGACCCATTTCGTCAACCCCTCAAAAATCGATGCCGCGGTCGTGCCCCATATTATTGAGATGACCAAAACCCCTTTTGACCAAATTGGCGGTGCTGACTACTCATTTGACTGTACGGGCAACGTCAAAGTGATGCGCGATGCGCTAGAATGCACCCACCGCGGTTGGGGGCAATCAATTGTGATTGGCGTCGCCCCTGCGGGTGCGGTCATTGAAACGCGCCCCTTCCAACTGGTCACAGGGCGCATTTGGAAAGGCACCGCCTTTGGTGGCGCGCGCGGGCGCACAGATGTACCAAAGATTGTGGATTGGTACATGGACGGAAAGATTGAGATTGACGCAATGATCACCCACCAAATGCCGCTAAAAGATATCAACAAAGCCTTTGATCTGATGCGTGATGGCAAAAGCATCCGCTCGGTCGTTGTCTTTTAGGCATGGTGTTTTAGCTGGGCGCAATCGTGGTTGCGCTTGGGGCCTTTGGGGTTAACATCGGGCGCAACAGCGCCATCGGATGCGCCCGCAAGGTCAAACGTAGCGCCACATAATCTTCGACTACCTGTTCGCCCAGCGCCATTTGCGCAAAGATGACGTTGGGCTCTGCGCAGGCTTCGCCGTCAATATCTTGGCCGAACAGCGGCAAGGGCGCGCTATCGGCCAGGCCTTTGGCCTCCCAAAGCGCATCGCGCCTTGTCATATCTAATGCGACAAAAGCGTCGGCCTCGGCCAAGCGGGTCAGACTGGCCCGAGACAGGCCCGCGCGGCGCCACAGATCTTGCACATTTTGATAGCCATTGCCCCGCGCGGCAATCAACCATTGCGCTTCAACCTGTGACAGGCCCTTAATCTGCCGAAGGCCCAAACGCAGAGCCAATTTGCCTTGGCCTATCGGCTCTAGACTATGGTCCCATTGGCTGGAGTTGATACAAACGGGCCGCAACTCAACCCCATGGGCGTGGGCGTCTCGCACGATTTGGGCGGGCGCATAAAAGCCCATGGGCTGCGCATTTAGTAAAGCACAAGCAAAGACTGCTGGATGATGACATTTGATCCAAGCCGAAGCATAGACCAACAGAGCGAAAGACGCCGCATGGCTTTCAGGAAAACCATAGCTGCCAAACCCTTCAATCTGCGAGAAGCACCGCGCGGCAAAGTCGCCATCGTAGCCGTTGGTCGCCATGCCCGCTAAAAAACGCTCCTTCAAACTACTGACATTGCCATGTTTTTTAAAGGTGGCAAGGGCACGGCGCAGGCGGTCGGCCTCAAGCGGGGAAAAGCCCGCACCAATAATCGCAATTTGCATGGCCTGTTCTTGAAAAAGCGGCACCCCTAATGTTTTTCCCAATACCCGCCCCAAAGCGTCAGAGGGAAAGGACACAGGCTCCGCACCTGTTCGGCGGCGCAAATAGGGATGCACCATATCGCCTTGAATAGGGCCGGGGCGTATGATGGCTACTTGAATTACAAGATCATAAAAACACAGTGGCCGCATACGGGGCAGGAAGTTCATCTGCGCGCGGCTTTCCACTTGAAATACACCCAAACTATCAGCCCGGCACAGCATATCATAGGTGGCGCGATCCTCGGCAGGCAGGCTGGCCAGATCGTAAGACAGGCCATGATGTTTTGCCAAAAGATCAAAGGCCTTGCGCAAACAAGTCAGCATACCCAAAGCCAAAATATCAATTTTCAAAATACCCAAAGCGTCAATATCGTCTTTGTCCCAACATATCACGGTACGATCTTCCATCGTGGCATTTTCAATAGGCACCAAAGAATCAAGCCTGCCTTGGGTAATGATAAATCCTCCCACATGCTGAGACAAATGCCGCGGGAACCCTTGAATTTCGGCAATAAGCACCAAGGCTTGCGACAGGGATTTGTCGTTAGGGTCAAGCCCAATTTCCCGCAAACGGGCGGGACTGATAGTGCCGTCGCCCCCCCATCCCCAGATTTGCGAGGACATGGCCGACAGCGTATCTTCCGCCAAGCCCATCGCGCGCCCCACCTCGCGCACGGCCCTTTTGCCACGGTAGTGAATAACTGTTGCACAAAGACCCGCGCGGTGGCGGCCATAGCGAGCATAGATATGTTGGATCACCTCTTCTCGGCGTTCGTGTTCAAAATCAACGTCAATATCGGGCGGCTCGTCACGGGCTTCTGAGACGAACCGCTCAAACACCATCGTGCCAATTTCCGGAGAGACCGAGGTCACCCCCAAAGCATAGCACACAATCGAATTAGCCGCCGATCCGCGCCCCTGGCACAAAATGCCTCTTTGGCGAGCAAAATCTACAATATCACGCACGGTTAAAAAATAGGGCTCGTAGCGCAACTTACCAATCAGTGCCAATTCATGTGCCACTTGCGCGCGCACCTTGTTAGGCGCGCCCGCAGGATAACGCCAAGCCAGCCCCCTTTCGACCAAACGGGCCAAGCGCTGGGGAGCCGTTTCACCATCCTCCTCTTCCGAAGGATACTCATAACGCAGCTCATCTAACGAAAAGTGCAGGCTTTGCGCAATCTGATCGGCGGCGGCAACAGCAGATTCATGGCCGATGAACAGCCGCGCGATTTCCACACCCGAGCGCAGGCGCCTTTCCGCATGGGCCAAAGCATGGCGGCCCAATTGGTCAACCCGCAGGCCCAAACGAATGGCGCATAATACATCAGCCAATTTGCGCCGCGCCCCATGATGCATCAAAGGCTGAGCCGAGGCCACAAGCCCGATCCCCAAAGAATTGCCTAAACGTTGCAATCGCGCAAAGCGGGCACGGTCCTGCCCGTCATAAAGTGGGGCCATCACAAAAAAGACATCTGCACCAAAATGGCGTTTTAATCTGCGCGCCGCCCAAAAACTAACCGCATCAGTTGGATGTACCAACAGCACAGAACCCTGCCCCCAAGCTATCAGATCAACCAGATCCAACTCACAAGCACCTTTGGCGGCACGCAAACGACCAAGCGTCAGCAAACGGCAAAGCCGCCCCCAAGCGGCACGATCTTTGGGCAGCATGGTAACGGTGCAGCCGCCACAAAACATCAGCCGCGTGGCCGGCAGCAAACGCGGTGCCTCCCCCCCTTCGCGAGTGATCTCTCGCGCGGCAACATGGGCGCGCACAATTCCCGCGACCGAGTTTTCATCCGCAATCGCCAAAGCCGTCAGCCCCAACAAAGCCCCACGTCGTACCAGCTCTTCGGGATGCGAAGCGCCTTTTAGGAAGGTGAAGTTTGACAGGGCCGACAATTCGGCAAAGGGCAGAACCGGCATGGGATCTCCAGAACGAATGGAGAACATTCTAGCGCAGCTGCAAGGATGGGTCTAGCCCCCGATCACAGATTCAAAAAGAGCAATTGTCACAAACCCGTCAGGGGTCAGCCCCATGTCAGCTTGATACTGACGCACCGCCGCTGCCGTGTTAGGGCCAAATTTGCCGTCGGCTCCTTTGGTTTCATATCCCCTTAGGGTGAGGTTTTTTTGCAAGCAGGCAAGCTCGGGCGTGGTTAGGGCACGGGCGTGGCGTGGCCATTCTTGCGCAAAAGCCCCCCCTCCCATCAAGCGGTCCGCCAAATGGGCCACCGCCAACGCATAAGCATCCGAGGCATTATAGGATTTGATCACATCAAAATTCTGGGTCAGAAAAAAGGCAGGACCTTGATGGCCAGCGGGCAGGTGCAGCCTGACGTTTAGGCTCAAGGGTAGTTCTTGCGCGACAAACCCCACCCTTTGCGCACACCAAAAGGCCACAGGCCTGCGCTGATCACTGTGCAAAAGCGACCAATCAAACCCATTTGGCAAACGCACTTCGCACCCCCAAGAAACCGCCGCGTCCCAGCCAGAATTTTGTAAATAGGCTGCAATCGAGGCCAACGCGTCGGTGGGCTCATCCCCCCAAATATCGCGTTTTCCGTCTTGATCATAATCAACCGCATGGGCCAGATAGGCGCTTGGCATGAATTGCCCATGCCCCATCGCCCCCGCCCAAGAGCCCATAAGCCCCTGCGGAGACACATCACCTGCCACTAAAATCTGCAAAGCGCCCAGCAGCTCGGCTTCAAAAAACGCGCGCCGCCGCCCGTCAAAGGCCAAGGTCGCCAAACAGTCCAACACAGGTAAAGAACCGCGCACCTGCCCATAGGCGCTTTCAATACCCCAAAATGCGGCAATAAGCCCAGCGCCAACACCATAGTCACGCGCGAGTTTTGCGAAAAGATCCTGATAAAGCACCAGCATTTTTCGGCCATCATCGATCCGTTGATCGGACAGGGCACGGTCCAGATAAGACCATATACGGCTAGAAAATTCAGGCTGCGTGCGGTCTTTTTTAAGCACAAGCGTTTGCACTTTTACGCCAGACATCATCTGCGCATAAAGGCCAAGATCAAGGCCTGCCAGCTGGGCCTTGGCCCCAAAGGCTTGCACCCATGTTTCAAAAGTCAGATCAGCGTCAGGCTGCATTGCAAAGGGCCTTATTTAGGGTGCGCCAAATTCGGCCAAAAGGGTGCCAGTTGTCAAACAAAACCCCTTAGGGGCGCACGCGCTTTAATTTGCGTTTAATTTTGTCGGCCTTGGCCAATTCTTCGCGCGGTTTACGTGGAGCAAAGCGGGTCTTTTTGCCTGCCGCGCCACCGCGCCCTTTTGGCATAGTTTTGCCATCCATCTCTATAAGTTCAAACATCACGCCCCCGGTCAGGGCCACAGCCTCGGCCAAGCGCACGGTGACGCGCTGGCCAAGACCAATGGTCAACCCGCTGTTTGAGCCAACCAAACATTGATGATCTGGGTCAAAATGGAAAAACTCTTGCCCAAGTGAGCGGATCGGCACCAACCCATCCGCACCCGTTTCATCGAGCTTTACGAACAACCCAAACCGCTGCACGCCCGACACGCGTCCAGAAAACTCAGCACCCACGCGGTCAGCCAAATAGGACGCCAAATATCGATCTGAGGTGTCGCGCTCCGCCAGCATCGACCTGCGCTCCGTGTCGCTGATTTGTTTGGCAGTTTCGGCCAAATGCTCAAGATCAAAGGCCGAAAGCCCATCATCACCCCAGCCATGCGCCGAGATTAGCGCCCGATGCACGATCAAATCGCTGTACCGCCGAATGGGCGAGGTGAAATGCGCGTAACAGCGCAGGGATAGGCCGAAATGGCCGAAGTTCTCAGGGTGATAATAGGCCTGCGTCATCGACCTAAGGGTCGAGACATTCATCAACTCAGCAAAATCCGTGTCGCGGGCCTGGTGCAAAAGGCGGTTTAAGTGGCTGGTGCGCAGAACTTGCCCCTTGGCCATAATAAACCCCGAGGCTTCGGCCACTTCGCGCAAAGACTCAAGTTTTTGGGGACTGGGCTCTTCATGTACCCTAAACAACAACGGCTGTTTGGCCGAGATCAGGGCTTCGGCGGCTGCCACATTGGCCAAAATCATGAATTCTTCGATCAGTTTGTGGGCATCCAGACGATCTTTAAAGTCAACTGATACGACTTTACCATCATCAGAAAGTACGATTTTACGCTCTGGCAGCTCAAGATCCAGCGGCTGGCGGCGTGACCGCTCTTGCCCCAAACAGGCATAGGCAGCGTAAAGCGGTTTAATCACAGCCTCAAGAAAGGGGACGCATTTCGAATTGGGCGCGCCATCAAAAGCCTCTTGCACCTCTTCATAATGCAAACTTGCCGGCGAGCGCATCAAGGCCCGCAAGAACCGATGGCTTATTTTCGCACCCGAAGCATCAATCACCATTCGCGCTACCAAACAGGCACGGTCCACACCCTCATGCAACGAACAAAGATCGCCCGACAATGCATCTGGCAACATCGGCACAACGCGGTCGGGAAAATAGCTTGAGTTACCACGTGACCGGGCTTCGCGGTCAAGGGGTGAATTAGGGCGCACATAATGTGCGACGTCGGCGATGGCCACATAAAGCACAAAGCCACCTGGATTTTTGGGGTCTTCATCGACCACCGCAAAGACCGCATCGTCATGGTCGCGCGCATCCGAAGGGTCAATTGTTACCAAAGGCAGGTCACGCAAATCTTCGCGCCGTCCTAATGGGGCGGGCAAGGCGGCCGTGGCGGCCGCGATCACTTCTGTCGGAAACCGATCGGGAATGCCATGTTGGTGAATGGCAATCAAGCTAACAGCTTTGGCCCCAGAAGGGTCCCCCAGGCGTGCCACGATCCGCGCGATGGGCAGGCCCAGACGTTTGCCGCTTTCTTGCACGGCTTCAACCAACTCACCCTCTTTAGCATCATGGGTTGCGCCGTTTGGCACATGCCATTCAGTGTCATTGCGCTTATCAATCGGCATAATCCGCCCGCCTTCGCTGGTGGCGCGAAAAATACCAACGCAGCGTTGGGCGGTATTAGCCAGCTGACGGATCAGCCGTGCGGTATGGCTGTGGTCGGCCTCTCCACTTTCGGTAAGGCGCGCTAAGATATGATCCCCCGCTCCAAGAGCAGGATCGCCTGCGCCCGTCAGCACTAAGATGCGCGGTGCGGGGCTTTTTCCTGCCCATTCGGCAGGGCTTGCAAAAAGATCACCCTGCGCATCTGGCCCAATAATCTGCAAAACCGAGACAGGCGGCAATTTGGCCGCGTCTGAAAAAGTGCGGCGCTTTTTAACCACAGCGCCTTCGCTGGCCAAGTCGCGCAACATCGCTTTCAATGCAATGCGCGCCGAAGACCCCTTTATACCAAAAGCCTTCGCAATATCGCGCTTGGTTGTTAGAGTTGGGTTTTCATCAATCCATGCAAGGAGTGCGGCTTTGGTAGGTATATGATCCATAGGCCCCCTTTATCATGGGTCTGGGACCATGTCATGGCACATTCCGCCCCTGCGGATCAAAAGATCAAAACCATGTCTTGGTGATCAATTCCCGCATCTAGATAGGGCGCATCAATGGCAACAAAGCCAAGTTTTTCATAAAACCCCAAGGCGTGGGTCTGAGCGCCAAGCTTGACCTTTTGCACTGTTGAGCACGTGCGAAAATGCGCGACAGCCGCAAGGATCAAGGCTGCGCCGATCCCGTTACCACGCAGATGAGCCAGAACACACACGCGCCCAATCTTACCCAAACCCTCAACTTCAAAAAGTCGGGCAGAGCCTGCGGGCGCGCCTTGCCAATGTGCCAAAAGATGGGTGGCAATGTCATCTTGATCATCGATTTCATCCGCCTCACTCACGCCCTGTTCTTCGATAAAGACCACGCGGCGCAGCTGACGGCAAAGGGCGATATCTTGGGTTGGGGCGATCATCAAACTCATGCGAAGTAATCCCGTAAAATGCGGCCATAAATCGCTTTAAGCGCGTGAATTTGAGCCACTTCGACACGCTCGTCCACCTGATGCATGGTTTTGCCCACCAAGCCAAATTCAACAACTGGACAGTGGTTTTTCACAAAACGCGCATCCGACGTGCCCCCCGTGGTTGAGGCTTGGGGCAAAATCCCTGTCTCTGCCTTGACCGCACTCGCCACCAGATCTGAAAAAGCTCCAGGCGGGGTAAGAAAGCTTTCGCCCGAAATTGTAACCCGCATTGTCATTTCAACCCCCGTTTGCATTTGGGTTTGGGCCAGATGATCGGCCAACAGCTGGCTCAGGCTTGCGCCCGAGTGGCTGTCGTTAAACCGGATGTTCACCGTGGCCCGACAGCTGGCAGGAATAACGTTATTGGCCAAATTGCCAGTGTCAATTGTGGTGATCGCAATGGTCGAAGCATCAAAATGCGCTGTGCCCGTGTCAAGGGGCTGCGCAGTCAGCGTCACCATCAGCTGCACCATCGCCGCAACAGGGTTTTTCGCCCGATGCGGATAGGCAGAGTGGCCTTGAATGCCCCGCGCGGTGATATAAGCACTCATCGAGCCACGCCGACCGATTTTCATTGCCTCGCCCAGATGGTCGGGACAGGTGGGCTCACCCACGAGACAATGGGTCATAGCCTCGCCATTTTGAGCCATATAGTCCAACAGCGCCAAAGTGCCGTGCAGGCCGTCGGCCTCTTCATCACCGGTGATGGTTAGGATCACGGCACCGTCCGGGGGGGTCATGCGCACGAAATCAATCGCAGCCGCGACAAAGGCCGCAACTCCCGACTTCATGTCAGTGGCCCCACGCCCCCAAAGCCAACCCTCTTTGATAACACCCCCAAACGGGTCATGCGTCCAAGCGGCAAGGTCGCCCACGGGCACCACGTCCGTATGGCCATTAAAGCCAAAAGATTTGTTGGCCCTCACCCGCCCCCAGCGCGCAAATAGGTTTGATATCCCTTCGCGCTCAACTCGTACACAGTCAAAATTCGCCGATTCCAACAAACTTTGCAGCAAGACTAAAGCACCCCCCTCTTGCGGAGTGACCGACGGGCAGCGCACCAAATCAGCGCAAAGAGCAACCGGATCAATGGGGCTTTGGGTCATCTTAGGCCTTTCGCATCATTCAAAAAAAGGCGTCATCTGTGCAACGACGACCGAATTTTCATCTAAAGCCCGCGTCATCAAGGCGCGCTCTTCCTCTGATATTTCATCACCATTTTCCAACCGCTCATCCAGACTACCATAGCCTGAGACATCCAAAGGGGCTAAATCAGCGGCCTTTAAAATCGCAACTGTTTCTCGCACCGCTTCGGCTTCATCAACGCCGCTTGCATAAATCATCAAAGCGCCGCCTGTTGCTTTTTCAGGCAATCCATCACCGATCTTGCGCCCAACTTCGACCAATAGGGTAAAGACCTGCTGGGGCCGCTTGACCTTTGGCGTTGGGGTTGAAGCAGCGATGTCGTCGCTTTTTTTGGAGGTATCAGTCACGCAACAGCTCATTAATCGAGGTTTTAGACCGCGTTTGCGCGTCGACCTTTTTAACAATAACGGCGCAGTAAAGATTGATCCCATTTTTGGACGGCATAGATCCAGCCACCACAACCGAGCCCGCAGGCACTTCACCATAACTGACCGTGCCCGTTTCGCGATCAACGATTTTGGTTGATTTTCCGATAAACACGCCCATCCCCAAAACCGAGCCTTCACGTACGATGCAGCCCTCAACCACCTCGGAGCGGGCCCCGATAAAGCAGTTATCTTCAATGATCGTTGGGCCTGCTTGCATGGGTTCTAAAACCCCTCCAATGCCAACGCCACCCGAAAGATGCACATTTTTTCCGATTTGCGCGCAAGAGCCGACGGTGGCCCAAGTGTCCACCATCGTGCCCTCATCGACATAAGCGCCCAGATTGACGAATGAGGGCATCAAAACCACGCCTTTGGCGATATAGGCTGATCTGCGCACTATACAATTTGGCACGGCACGAAAGCCCGCCTCGCGCCAATCATCTTCGGCCCAACCGTGAAATTTACTGTCAACCTTGTCCCACCAGCCGCCACCTTGCGGGCCTCCCGACTGCATTTCCATGTCTTTCAAACGAAAGCCCAAAAGTACAGCTTTCTTGGCCCATTGGCGCACAGCCCATTGGCCGTCTGGGCCCCGCTCGGCTACGCGCAATTTGCCCTTATCAAGGACCTCTAGCGTCGCTGCGATCGCGTCACGGTGCGGTCCTTTTGTGGCAGGTGTGATTGTGTCGCGTGCGTCCCAAGCGGCTTCGACGGCGGCTTCCAGATCGGTGTGTGACATGGGCTGTTCCTTTATCAATTCGAGTTCTTTAGTCCTATAAACCCCATTGTGGGGCCGCGCAATGCGATCAAGGAGCCGATCTTAGCCAACCTTGCGCAAAGACAATCTGATCGAGCCCCGCAAACGCTGCACAGTCTTGCAGCGCAACTTCAAGGGATTTAACTAATTTTGAGATCGGCTTGACGCTTTGTTCGGGCCAAAAGGCTCGCACATTCAGCTGTTTGTTTTGTCGATCCGCTTTCGCATCAATACGGCCAATCAGCGCATCCCCTTTTAGAATGGGAAAGACGTAATAGCCGTAAATGCGGTTTTCTTTGGGAACGAACACCTCAATACGGTAGTTAAAGCCAAACAATTTAAGGGCCCGCGCCCGGTCACGCAAAATCGGATCAAACGGCGATAAAAGCCGCGTGATCTTGACTGGATCAGGAAGCTTAGCCACTGTTTTATAAGTTTTGGGGCGCATTAAGTGCAGATGTAAACTGCCATCAAATGCAGCGATTTGAACCATAATCAAAGCGCCAGACCCAAGGCCTAATTCCGCCCATTTGCGCACCCGCGCCACGGGTACCATGGCCCAAAACGCAGCAATTTGCGCAGGCGTGGCAAACCCCAAATGATCAAGCGCCTTTTCGTTGGCCCAATCCTCAGATTCATGGCGCACAGGTGCTAGGGAGCGTAGCGTATCAGGGATCACACGATGGGTCAGATCATAGATCTTTTGAAACCCATCACGCCCCGCAATGGACAAAGTGCCACTGCGCCACAAACCCTCTAGAGCCGCCTTGGATGGCGACCAGTCCCACCAACCGCCAGAGCCGCGCACCTCATCGCGGCCAAGGTGACGCGTCATGGCAGGACCGTGGCGGGTGATATGGTCGATGACCTCTGCACAGCTGGCCGCAAACCCCGTCTGGATTACGCCGTTTTTTTTTGCGTCCAAACGCGCCTGATGGTCGGTAAAACGGTGGCGCCAATGGGGGAAAAATTCCATTGGTATAACCGAGGCGTCATGCGTCCAATGTTCAAAAAGACTGCGGTCTTGTTCCAATAAATCTTTCAACATATGCGGCAGATATGATCTTTGGCGAGACCACAAAATCATATCATGGGCGCGCGCTAGCGTGTTGATACTATCAAGCTGCACGAACCCGATTTGACGAATGGTGGTGCCCAGATCGGCGGCCAAACTCGGGTCTTGCGCTAATCCGTGGGTGTGCAAAAAAAGGCGTTTTGCGTCATGGTTTGTCAGAAGCGGCATCATAGGCGGCGGTATCTCAACCGCGCACAGCACAAGGCTAAATTCCCGCCTCGGCGGCGATTTGCGCGCGTGATTTGCGTTCGCGTTCGGTGGCTGATTTCAGTTGACCGCAAGCTGCCATGATATCTTCGCCACGAGGTTTGCGAATGGGGCTGGCGTAACCGGCGTTAAAGACAATATCTGAAAAGGCTTCAATCCTATCCCAGTCCGAGCGCTGATAGGGCGCGCCAGGCCATTCGTTAAAGGGAATTAGATTGATTTTAGCCGGAATGCCCGAGATTAATTTGACCAAACGCCGCGCGTCATCATCGGAATCATTGATGTCTTTTAGCATCACATATTCAAAGGTGATCCGCTCAGAGTTTGAAAGGCGCGGATATTCACGCAGCGTATCAAGCAGCGCTTTAATATTCCAACGTTTATTAATCGGCACAAGCACATCACGAACAGCATCAGTTGTGGCATGAAAGGAAACAGCAAGCAAACAGCCAATTTCTTCTGCGGTGCGGGCGATTTCAGGCACAACGCCGCTGGTCGATAGGGTGATGCGCCGACGCGACAGCGTCAGTCCTTCATTATCCATGACAATCTGCATCGCATCGCGCACATTGTCGAAATTATAAAGCGGCTCCCCCATGCCCATCAAGACTACATTGCTGACCAGACGCGCTTCGGGTTTTATGGTAGTGCCTGCGGTTGGCCATTCGCCCAAATCGTCGCGCGCCAACATCACTTGGCCCACAATCTCACCTGCGGTAAGGTTGCGCACCAGTTTTTGGGTACCCGTATGACAAAAGGTGCAGTTCAAAGTGCATCCAACTTGGCTTGATATGCAAAGCGTTCCACGACCATTTTCAGGGATGTAGACGGTTTCAACCTCATGCCCACCTTGAATGCGTACCAAATATTTTCGCGTTCCATCCGACGAGATCTGCCGTGTGACCACCTCAGGCAAGTCAATTGTAAAATATTCTTCCAGAAACAAACGATAGTCTTTTGAAAGATTAGTCATTTGTGAAAAATCGCGCAAACCCCAATGATAAACCCATTGCCAAAGCTGACCCAAACGCATTTTTGCCTGTCTAGCGGGAGTTCCCACAGCCAACATCGCCTCTAGAAGCTGGGAACGAGTTAGGCCGATGATATTGACTTTACCGCTCGTATCTGGCTTGCGCGGCACAACCTTTACATCTTGCGTGATCGGAACATTAGGGTTCATGTGCTACTCTAATTTGGGGCAAAAAATCATTATAGCCCAAAAGAAGGCAGAGTCCAAGATCCGCTCAAAGAGTGAAGGCGCTATTTACAGCGCGCCTCAGCCTCTTCCATGGCGGCTGTAAAACCCTTAAGTGAAAAGGTGTCTTGCGTGCTCGTGCCCTTGTTTGACAGACCTGTCACAATCGCAAGTGCGCCCTTTTTCATCGCCGTCAAAATAACCGCATCCACCTCGGGGCTCGCCCAAGCCCAGTCATTTTCAACGGCCATATCAAAGGTTTCTCCTTCGACATCTACCACAACTTTAGTTTTATCATCAAATGTATAACCGCCCGCAAAAGACACAACGCCAGCTCCACCATTGCCCGGAGTGAAGGTCACAAATAAGCGAATATCCCCCCGTCGCACGGTAACTGCTTTGCCATCTTTGGTATTAACAGTTTTAAGCGGTTGTGACACGCCCCAACATTGTTTGGGGTCAGAATCTGCAAAAACGCTCCAATCACTTTTGACAGCAACTTGATTGGTTGAGTCTTGCGCCAAAGCCCCTTGACCAAAAGCCAGCGCAAAGACCAAGCTCAAAAAACCGAAAAGTTTTGCCTTAATCATAACAGTGCTCCTAGTTTTTGTCTGTATCGTGTTCTTCGCCCTTGTTAAGCAAGGTTTTCCTATGGCGCAATGCTCTTTGACAGGTTATCAATATTCTAAAGAAAGTAAGCCGTGAATTCCAGTCTTTTGGGCAGTTTTTGCGCATGATAAAGGACCAAGCTATGTCAGGCGCAATCAATATGGTCAATATATGGCGCGGGGACTTGCTGGAAAGCAGTCACATGGGCCATGCCGTGATATGTGATGGCACCGGACAAATTGTAGAAAGCTGGGGCGCGCCCGAGACAATCATCTATCCACGCTCAAGCTGCAAGATGCTGCAAGCACTACCATTGATCGAAAGTGGCGCGGCGGCGGCCTATGGGTTGGGGGACTCGCAACTGGCTTTGGCCTGCTCCAGTCACCAAGGGGCTGACTTTCACACGAATGCGGTTCAGGAGTGGCTAAAAAGCCTCAATCTTGCAGAAAGTGATTTGCGGTGCGGGTCGCACGAACCCTATGATAAGGCCGCGCGCAACGGGTTAATAAAAACGGACAAAACCCCGTGCCAGTTTCACAATAATTGCTCGGGTAAACATTCGGGTTTTTTGACACTGAATAAATATTTGAGCGGCGACAGTGAATATACAGCGCTGGATCACCCTGTGCAAAAGGCCGTAAAAGCGGCGTTTGAGGACCTAACGCAAGAGACATCGTCCGGTTATGGGATTGATGGCTGCTCTGCCCCGAACTTTACCAGCTCATTACATGGGCTGGCGCGGGCTATGGCCTTTTTCGCCAATTCAGACGGAACAGGCGACGCGCGCGATCGGGCCGCATATCGGCTGACGAGCGCCATGAGGCAGCATCCTGATATGGTGGCGGGCGAAGGACGTGCGTGCTCAGAATTGATGCACGCTATGTCGGGGCGGGTTGCAGTGAAAACAGGGGCCGAGGCAGTGTTCGTGGCCATCGTGCCAGAACTTGGCTTGGGCATTGCGCTTAAGATCATCGACGGCGGTACCCGCGCCGCGGAAGCTGCAATCACCGCAATTTTGTGCAAAATTGGAGTTTTAAAACCCACACATTTTGCAGCGGTGCGCCGGCTTCAGGGCGATCATAAAAATTGCAATGGTCTAATAACCGGGCAAACCCGTTTGGATCCGAATTTCATCGCTCTTTAGGGGCCGCCCCAATCTGGGTTGATTTAGCGATTTTGGTGGGTAAGATAAGGGAATGAACGCACCAATTCCTTTGCCCCTTACGGGCCCCTCCGCCCCTTCGGTCTTTTTTAATCGTCAAGAACTGATGGTAATTTTAGCGCTTTATGGCAAGATGGTGGCCTTGGGGGAATGGCGCGATTACGCCATCACGGGCCTGCGCGATCATGCCGAGTTCGCCATTTACCGCGCCACCGCTGAAAACCCGCTTTACCGCGTTGAAAAACACCCGAAATTGCGCACAAAACAGGGGCTTTATGTTTTGGTAGGCGAAAACAGACAGGTATTGCGTCGTGGCCACGAATTGGTACCCTTGTTAAAAGAGCTTGAGCGCAAGCAGATCAAGCGCATCAAATAGTCACAAAATCCGCCGCCGTGCCAGAATTGGCCCACCGCCCGCCGCCAGAATGCGCGTCGGCGCGGTTTTGGCATTTTCAACCACAACCGACATAGAGGCGGCGTTGGCATGAATAATCACATCCGCATTGATAGCCATCGCCACATGACCTTTCCAAAAGAGCAAATCCCCCCGTTTAAGCGGGGCTTTGTCGGCTAATGACTTACCTAAGCTTTGCTGTAAGTCACTGTCTGAAGGGCAGGCCATGCCACAGGCCAAAAGCGCGGCTTGCACCAAGCCCGAGCAATCCAGCCCACTGCGTGTATTGCCGCCCCAAAGATAGGGGGTGCCCAAAAAGATTTGCGCCACCGCTACGGGGTCGGGATGCCAATTGCCCAAGACGCGCAGATGATGTTTGGGCACGAACCCTTGAGGCGTTTCAAAAAACTTTTCCCCTTGCGACAAGACCGCAAGCCTTGCGCCCATTGAAAGGGACAGCACCTCTGGGGCTTGAACCTTTGGGGTTTTATAAATATGGCTTGCGGGGCTTGCGACCCAGTGGGTGACGGCCTGCTCAACGCCAAGCTGATCTTCGGAAATATATCCACAATAACCGTCTTTTTGCGATTGTCCAAACGCAAAACCTTCCTGACGTTCAAGTACCAAAAATGCATCACCAAACAAAAGTTGGCGCAAACGAGGCCCGTCTGAGCTAGCTCTTAAATCGGCCGCGCTGACCGAAACTTGCGCTCCTTCACCCAAGGTAAAGCTTGGCGCTTCAAGCTTACCGCGCAAGGTTTCATGCGCAACGCGCCCGTTAAAAGGGGTGATCCGAGGGTCCATCGCTAAGCCGCCCATCATAAATTCAAAATCAAAGGAAGGGCCGCGAAAACTGCCCGCGCCCCTTGACCTACCCCTCCTTTGGGACGGGCGGGTGCCTCGGCTGGACTGTGGCCATAAATGTCAAAATGAATATATTTAGGCGCATCCACAAACCGGCGCAAAAAGAGGGCCGCCGTCACAGCACCAGCAAAACCACCCGCAGGAGCATTGTCTAAGTCACCCAGTTTAGCATCAATCATCGCCTCATAGGGGGTCCAAAACGGCAAGCGCCAGACAGGATCCATCACAGCATCCGCCCCTTTTTGCAAAGCGGCGGCGCTTGCCTCATCATCGGTGAAAAACGGCGCCAAATCTGGGCCCAAAGCCACGCGCGCGGCCCCTGTTAGGGTCGCCATCGAGATGATCAGATCTGGCTTTTCTTCGCAACCATAGGCCAAAGCATCGGCCAAGACCAACCGCCCCTCGGCGTCGGTGTTGTTAATTTCAACCGTCAACCCCTTGCGAGAAGTGACAATGTCACTTGGCCGCATCGCATTGCTGGAAATTGAGTTTTCAACGGCAGGCACCAAGACGTGCAGACGTACGGGCAAATCAAGCGCCATGATCATATGGGCCAGGCCCATGACTGTTGCGGCACCGCCCATGTCTTTTTTCATCAGGACCATGCCGGAAGGTACTTTGATATCGAGACCGCCCGTATCAAAACACACGCCCTTGCCAACCAAGGTGACCTTCGGGCCCCGCCTGCCCCAATGAAGCGACAAAAGCCGGGGCGCTTCGGCGGCGGCGCGGCCAACCGCATGTATTAATGGGAAGTTTTGTTCTAAAAGTGCATCGCCTTTAATCACACTATAGTCCGCACCAAAACTATCGGCCAAGGCGCGAAAGGCCGCCTCAAGCGCCTCGGGGCCCATATCATTGGCAGGTCTATTTATCAGGTCGCGGGTCAGATATTCAGCGGTGGCCATTGCCAAAATTTTGGGCCCGTTGCAAGCCTTAGGGCAGCGCAGACTTTGCACCTTGGGTGGGGCCTGAATACTTTTATAAGCGCCAAACCTATAATGGGCCAAAAACCAACCCAGTGCGAATTCATCTTGATCGCGCGGGGTTAGATCGCTTGCCAAGGCCCATGTGCCCGCTGGCAATTTACCAATATTTTTAACTAAACCAAAACGTTGACGCGCACGCGCAGCCACCGTGCCAAAACCCAAGACCGCGCCGCTCAACTGGCCATCGCTTACTTGAAGCAACGCCAGATCGCCAAGCTTGGCCGAAAATTCAGTCGCAGCCAGCCAATTCTGCACTGCCAAAGGTTGTAAGGCCAGCCACGCTGGCAAGCCCGCCTCATCAAGCACATAAATAGGTAAAGCGGCAACGGCTGGGTCAGCAAAAACAAAGATCATGGCGCATCCTTATAGTGATGGGCCAAGCCTAAGCCGAATACCAAGGACCGCCAAGGGTTAGATTTCAAATTCCAGGCCTTCGGACAAAAATTCTGACAGAAACAGCGCCGCGATTACCAGCAAAAATCACGCCCAAACGACTGCAAGTTCTGTCACGTAATTGCACTCAAGGGAAGAAGGCAAAACTCGTACGGCCAGGTCAAGGCTAACCAACCTCATCTGCCCAATGGGAGCTGCATCTTGATGCAACTGATCTGGCGGTTGTATAAGTGCAACACATATTTCCATAAACCCAACTTTTTCACCATACAAAGGCTACATTAACTGTTTTTGATCAAGAAAAGGTCACCCCTGATTGAAATAAACACTCGAATTTATTATAAGTTTTGCCTATCAACAGGCAAACAGCTGATCAGAGGATCCAATGCCCGACACAAAACCGCTTCCAGGCTATTTAGTACAACGCTTTCACGGCTGGAAAGCCACATCTTATCAAGAGAATAAAGCCTGGTTTCGCCGATTGGCCGCCTCGGGCCAGCATCCGCGGGCAATGGTGATTTCTTGTTGTGATAGCCGCGTGCATGTGACGTCGATCTTCGGGGCAGATGAGGGTGAGTTTTTCATTCACCGCAATATTGCCAATTTGGTGCCGCCTTATAATCCAGACGGCGAATATCATGGCACATCGGCTGCGGTGGAGTATGCTGTCACGGCCTTGGGCGTTGCCCATATCGTGGTCTTGGGCCATTCAAACTGCGGTGGGGTCAAGGGTTGCCATGATATGTGCTGCGGCCAAGCTCCCGAGCTAGAGCTTAAATCGAGTTTTGTAGGTCGCTGGATGGATATTTTGCGCCCTGGTTATCAGCAGGTGCGCAATCTCCCGCCTGAGGCTCAATTGCAAGCTTTGGAAAAACAAGCCGTCTTGATCAGTATTAAAAATTTAATGAGTTTTCCCTTCATTCGCACCGCAGTTAAAGAAGAACGACTAACCTTGCACGCACTTTGGACCAACACAGGCGAGGGCGAGGTTGAGCAATATGACCCCGAAACAGATCTATTCGTGACCTTATAAAAAAAGTCGCCCCTTGGGGCGACTTTAATGTCATTAAGACGAAAAAATCTTAACCTTTTTTCAAGCAGCGTTGGCCTAAAACTTCGGCTATTTGAACAGCATTCAATGCCGCGCCTTTACGCAGATTGTCAGACACACACCAAAGATTGATACCATTATCAATTGTGCTGTCTTGACGAATACGGCTGATATATGTGGCATAATCCCCAACACACTCGGTTGGTGTGATATAGCCACCGTTTTCGCGTTTATCGATAACCATCACACCAGGCGCCTCGCGCAAAATGTCACGTGCTTCATGTTCGTCAAGAAACTCTTCGAACTCGATATTGATTGATTCCGAATGGCCCACAAAGACGGGCACGCGCACACAAGTGGCGGTAACTTTGATAGATTTGTCCAAAATCTTTTTGGTTTCAGCGACCATTTTCCATTCTTCTTTAGTCGAACCATCGTCCAAAAACACATCAATATGCGGTATGACGTTAAACGCAATTTGCTTGGTGAATTTTGACGGTGCCACCTCTTTTCCCGGAACATAAATGCCTTTGGTTTGGTTCCAAAGTTCATCAATACCCTCTTTGCCAGCACCAGATACAGATTGATAGGTTGAAACCACTACCCGCTTAATGCGCGCACGATCATGCAGCGGTTTGAGCGCCACAACCATTTGGGCGGTTGAACAGTTTGGATTGGCAATGATCATTTTGTTTTTATAATGATCAACGTCCGAAGCATTCACCTCTGGCACGACCAAAGGAACGGCCGGGTCATACCGGTAAAGCGAGGAGTTATCGATCACGACGCAGCCTTGCGATGCACAGCGTGGGGCATAAATTTTCGTGGCCTCAGATCCGACGGCAAAAAGGGCGATGTCCCAGCCAGTAAAGTCAAACGTGTCCAGGTCTTTGGTCTTTAGTGTCCTGTCTCCAAAGCTTATCTCGGTTCCCAAAGACCTGCGCGACGCAAGTGCCACGATTTCATCAACAGGGAATTCACGCTCAGCCAGAATGTTCAGCATTTCACGCCCAACATTTCCGGTGGCGCCGACCACAACAACTCTATAGCCCATTTGGAACTCCATTAATAGATTTAGACTGCGCCCTATAGCGCGCTGGCCATAAAAATGCCAGAGCGATCATACCGCCAAAGGCGCAGAGTTGGGTTTTTCGCGTATTGGTAGGTGCACAAGGGCCGAAAATGCCCCAATACCCACGCCGATCCACCAAACCAGCGTGTAATTGCCCGTAAGATCATACATGCGCCCACCCAGCCAAACCCCCATAAATGAGCCCAGCTGATGACTGAAAAACACAATGCCATAAAGCGTGCCCATGTAACGCAGCCCGTAAATATGTGCGATCAGCCCGGAGGTCAGCGGCACAGTAGCCAACCAAAGCGACCCCATCAGCATCGAAAACAACAAAACAGTTCCTGGCGTCATCGGGGCCAAAATAAAGGCCGCCGCAATCACGGTACGTCCCACATAGATGGCCGCCAAAAGATATTTCTTGGAATAGCGTTTACCCAAGGCCCCTGCCGTAATTGTGCCCACAATATTAGCCAGTCCGATCAGGGAAATAGACACGGCTCCCAAAGCCGAAGTGGTAGTGATCCCCAAGGCAGCCAAGCTGGAACTCGGATCGATCGCGCCACACATCTCTGTAACAAAGGCAGGAAAATGCGCGCTGATAAAAGCCAACTGATAGCCACAAGAAAAGAAACCCAAAAATATCATCGTAAAAGATGGATCTTTAAAGGCACGTTTCAGCACGGTGCCCAACGTTTCTTCCAACTCGGCCTTAGTGGCAGAGATGGGCGCGCGCATCAAAGGCAAAACCGCAAGCGACGCCAAAATCATGATGGCAAAAATCAAAAAGACGCCCTGCCAAGGATAGTGACGCAACAATACTTCAGCCAAGGGGGCCCCAAAGACCTGCCCAAGCGAGCCCGCAGCCGTTGCAATACCCAGCGAAAGCGAGCGGTTCTCTGCGCTTGACGCGCGCCCCACCACCGCTAGTACCACACCAAAACCTGTGCCCGCCACGCCAAAGCCGACTAGAATCTCTAGAAAGTGGTGCGCGCCGGGCGTCACGGCAAAGCTTGAGAGTACAAGTCCCAAAGCATAGACGATCGCCCCAGCAATAATCGCGCGCCGGTCGCCAAACCGTTCGGCCAAAGCGCCAAAGATCGGCTGACCAAATCCCCAAGCCAGGTTTTGAATCGCAATAGCCATCGAGAAATCAGACCTAAGCCAGCCAAACTCACTGGCGATAGGCAATTGAAACAAGCCAAACGACGACCTAACTGAAAAAGAGATCATCAAAATAAAACACCCTGCAAACAGCAACGGAGTTAAAAGCTGTGATTTTTTCATGCGAAATTCCTAAGGCGCAACCGTCTGATAGGTCTTGCTACTGTCTATTCCAGCGTTATACCAGTTTTTCTTCCAATGTGATTTTTACCACGTTTTTTCGCCAGATCAATCTGATGTTGGCGTTCGCGAAAACGGTCCCGATCTCCTTCAGAATAGTCAGCAAAACAGTCGGCACAAGAAACCCCCTCTTCGTAATGCCGGTGGCTTTTGTCTTTTGGTGCGACAGGCCTGCCGCAGGCGTGGCACATAATATAGGATCCAGGCGCCAGACCGTGGCCTACCGAAACGCGCTGGTCAAACACATAACACTCGCCTTGCCATTTGCTGTCGGTGGCGGGGACCTCTTCCAAATATTTCAAGATGCCACCTTTTAGGTGATAAACATCGCTGACACCCTGACCCAACAGATAATTTGTCGACTTTTCACAACGAATGCCACCCGTGCAGAACATGGCGATACGTTTATTGTGAAAACGATCTTTATTTTCTGCCCACCAAGCGGGAAATTCTCCAAAGCTTTTGGTTTCCGGGTCAACGGCCCCATCAAAGGTTCCTATCGCCACTTCATAATCATTGCGCGTGTCAATCAAGGCAACATCAGGGGCAGAGATAAGGGTGTTCCACTCAGCCGCATCAACATAATTGCCCACGCGGGCGCATGGGTCGATATCAGGCTGACCCATCGTTACAATTTCTTTTTTAAGGCGCACTTTCATCCGCGCGAAGGGCGGATTTTGGGAAAAGCTTTCTTTATGCTCGAAATCCGCGCAATCTGGAATAGCGCGCAAATAGGCAAGCACCGCATCAATCCCCACGCGCGGCCCCGCAATGGTTCCGTTGAGACCTTCAGGTGCTAAAAGAAGCGATCCTTTTACCGCTTTTGACAAGCAAAGAGATCTAAGGGGTGCTTGCAAAGCTGCAGGGTCGGCTAAGCGGGTAAAGTGATATAGGGCTGCAATAATATACATGTCCCCTGATTGCCGCTGTTTAAAAAAAAATGCAAGGGTAAGGATTGACCTTAGTGGGCCTGCATCTTAGGCAAATAGGGGCATGCAGTTGGAGCAAACCATGACATCCGCGCTGATCGTAATTGACGTTCAAAACGACTTTTGCCCAGGCGGTGCTTTGGCAGTAACCCATGGAGACGGTATAGTTGCACCGATCAATGCGATGATGGCGGGCTTTAATTTGTGCGTTTTGACTCAAGATTGGCATCCCAAAGACCATGCCTCATTCGCGTCAAATCACGCAGGTGCTGCGGATTTTTCGATGACAACAATGACTTATGGGCCCCAGGTTCTATGGCCTGACCACTGCGTGCAATCGACAGATGGCGCAGCCTTTCACCCGATGCTTGACCTGACATCTGTCGATTTGATTCTGCGTAAAGGGAAAAATAGCGCCATTGACAGCTATTCGGCTTTTTTTGAAAATGACCGCAAAACCACCACTGGTCTTGCGGGATATTTACAAGCGCGAGCCGTAGAGCGTGTGGTGCTTGTCGGTTTAGCCACCGATTACTGTGTTGCCTATAGTGCTGTTGATGCGGCCACATTAGGCTTTCAGGTGCAGGTTGATTTGCGCGCCTGCTGCAGCATTAATTTAGCCGGCTCGCTGACCAAGGCGATGACACAAATGCAACAAGCTGGCGTGGAGTTCAAAGAGTAATATGGTCGAAATTGCAACGCGCGTTCACAATCAAAAATGGAAAATTGATCCTATTATTCGGTCATTGATCGATACGGATTTTTATAAACTTTTAATGTGCCAATCGGTGTTTCGCCACAAGCCAAACACCCAAGTCACCTTCAGCCTGATCAACCGCAACAAAGACGTGCGCTTGTCGGATTTGATTGATGAAGATGACTTGCGCGCCCAACTTGATCATACTCGATCGTTGCGCCTAAGTCGCGGAGAAAGCACATTTTTGCGCGGCAATACCTTTTATGGCAAACGGCAAATGTTTAGCTCTGACTTTATGGAATGGATGGAGCAGTTAGAGCTGCCTCCTTACCATCTTGAAAAGAAAGACGGGCAATATGAGTTGAGTTTCTCAGGCAGCTGGCCCGAGGTTATGCTGTGGGAGGTTCCCGCCCTTGCTGTTATAATGGAGCTTTACTCGCGGGCCGCGTTACGACGGATGGAGAAATTCGAGCTGCAAGTTCTTTATGCCCGCGCCATGACAAAATTGTGGGAAAAAATCGAACGGTTACGCAAGTTAAAGGGCCTAAAAATCGCTGATTTTGGCACCCGCAGACGCCATTCTTTTTTGTGGCAAGATTGGTGTGTGCAGGCCATGTCAGAAGGTCTGGGCGAGGCGTTTATTGGAACCTCAAACTGTTTGATCGCCATGCGCCGCGAGGTCGAGGCCATCGGCACCAACGCACATGAAATGCCGATGATCTATGCAGCCTTAGCCAATGGTGATGCAGAACTGGCCAATGCCCCCTATAAGGTCTTGCAAGATTGGCAAGAAGAGCACGACGGAAATTTGCGCATCATCTTGCCCGACACATTCGGCACCCCACAATTTTTGCGCAACGCGCCCGATTGGCTGGCCAGTTGGACAGGCATGCGCATCGATAGCGGTGTGCCCGCTGAAACGGCAGAGCAAGCAATTGCTTGGTGGCAGGCCCATGGCGAAGATCCGCGCGAGAAACTGTTGATTTTTTCGGACGGGTTAGACGTCGAAGGGATCGAGGCTTTGCATCAACAATTTTACGGGCGGGTGAAAGTATCCTTCGGTTGGGGCACTTTGTTGACCAATGATTTTCGTGAGCTGGCCCCTGACAATGCTTTGGCGACCTTTAGCCTTGTGTGCAAAGTCATCAGTGCTGACGGACGTCCAACGGTGAAATTATCCGACAACCCCAGCAAATCGATGGGCCCCGCGGAGGAGATTGCCCGCTATTCAAGGGTGTTTCAAATCGGCGAACAAGTGGCACAAAAGATCATTGTTTAGGCTAATCGTCACCGTCGGTCACTTTGCCGCGACCTGACTTTACCTCGGCGCGGATGTTTTTGGCCAAAAGCCTGCGCTTTTGACTTCCATAGGTCGGTTTGGTTGCAATACGCCTTTTTGGTGTAATAAGCGCTTTTTCGATCATCTCAACCAAGCGGGCCATAGCCAATTCTCGGTTGCGCGCTTGCGAGCGGGTCTCTTCGGCACGAATGACGATGGCCCCGTCGATCGTCCATCGCCTACCCGCCAATTTCTTCAGCCTGATCTTTTGCGCCGCACTCAGATGGGGCGAGCGCTCCGCTTCAAAGCGCAATTCAACGGCGGTTTCCACCTTGTTCACATTTTGGCCACCCGGCCCGCTGGACCGCGAGAAGCTTTCAGAAAGCTCCCAGTCGGCAATTATCAGCTGTTCATTAATGCGTAACATTTAGAAACCTAATTTAGTATGGTTGTTCACAATAGAGAAAAGGTCGCCCTGTTGGCGACCTTTTCCGAGCTGTTAGGAGTTGAGCCAGTTAGGATTAGGCCCAATCAAAAAGGTTTTACTACGGGTTTGCCCTTAGAAAATGCCCCCTATGACTGTCCCGACACGTCTCTCCACTATCACTCTCGACACTGGATCACCTCCTTTCAATAAGTTACCGATATTGAAAGGTTGCCAGATATTTTGTATTTGTCAAAAGTTTTTACGCTATCTGTGTGATTATTTTTCGTAAAAAGATCTTAAAAGGCACAAGTGCCACAATTGCCAAAAGAATTTTAACACCCCAATCCGCCACCCCAAGTGAGATCCAAAGCGGCGCATCAAAGCCGAAGCCCAGCAGCGGCAAAACCTCGCCCGCCCAAGAGATGTCGTTACCAGGTTCTATCCAAACCAATGCGCCCGAAAAAGCGATGGTGAAGAACAGCATTGTATCAACGCTAGCCCCAAGCATGGTCGATAAAAGCGGTGCACGCCACCAAATTTGTCCGCGCAAACGGTCAAACAAGGTAACGTCTAACAATTGCGCGACCAAAAAGGCCAAGCCCGAACCAAGCGCAACGCGCAACGTGACCAACGGTCCATATTCACCAATGATTTGTGTACCTATAAGCGAGCAGATGACCCCAATCGCAAAACCCGCAACTACAACCCGCCTTGCTGCGGAAACGCCGTAAAAGCGATTGGTCAGATCGGTGACCAAAAAGGCGAAGGGATAGGTAAAAGCCCCCCATGTCAGCCATTGCCCCAACAACTTTTGCACAAGGATGTTCGATGCCACAACAACGATGGCCATGGCAACAATGCCAATTAAAGGTGTTTTTTTCATTTTTATTCCGTTTTTACAAGGTCGCGGAGACTTGGCCCACCATTGGGACGCTGCCTTTTGTCGCGAAACTAAGGCTTTGTCAACGCGTCAATGTCAGCTCAACAAATTGGGTTTTTTGGAACATAAAGAAATTATCGTCCGACAGCATGGTAGCACGTAAAATCCCGTCATAACCCTCCCATAAAGACAGAGCCTCTAAATTATCATAGGTGCCGAAGGGCGATTCAAACAGGGTTTCAACCAACTGAACTCCTTGGGCATTGATCAAGAATTTGCGCAAGCGCGAGGCAAACCCTTCCAAAAAGGTAAAGCGCCGCTCCAGCACATAAAGCCCGCCATCGGGGCCAAAATCGGCACTGACAGGGTCGAATCCGTTAGATTTAGGTAGGTAAAAGGGCTTTGTCCAGCCGCCCTTATCAAAACGATAAAGTGGGATCTGGTCGGGATCGTAGATGCTGCGCTCTGGTAACACATAAAGCGCACCAACTTGATCTATGGCCAAAGATTCAAACGCACGATTGCCTGCATACAGGGCAAAATCGGGGTGGTCAGGTAAATTTTCGGCAACACCATCAAGGCTGCGATAGCGCAATACCCGCGCGACGCCCTCAAACCCAACATAGGCCGTGCCATCCGCAGCGATGGCCAGATCTTCGCTATCATTGCGAAAACGGCTTAAAGGTTCGATGCCACGCGCTTTTAAAAGCGATAAATTCCCTTGGCTGATCGATTGGATATCGCCCTGCTCGTCGCGGTTAAAACGCCCTGCAGTCCAAGCGCCACGATCATTCAGAGCCACAAAGTCCAGCCCACCTTGCGCCACAGCTAGGCCCGAAAAACCGCCAAAGCCCGCGTCCGGAAAAGACCAAGTAAAGGCCTTGGGCGCGCTCATAGTCCCATCTTGCGTCCAAGAAAAAGGCAACGCCAAAACCGCACCTATGACCAGTGCGCCTAGCGCGAAACCAAAAGGGCGCATTGCTTGGGCAAATCATCAAGGGTGAATTCACGCGATTTTTTAGGTCTGGTGGTGGTGCTTGGGGCCGTTGGAGTTGATTTCTTGGGCAGTAGATAATCGGTTACCCAATAGGTCAAACTATCGTCGCACCCATCGCCGCCTTTTGACAGCACATCTACGCTTGGGGTTTGGGTCTGGCAGCTTGCCCCACCCCGAGGGCATTTCAGGCGCACATGAAAATGCGCGTTATGCCCAGACCATGGTCGAATTTTTTGCAGCCATAGCCGATCTGCTTGGGTTGCAGTTTTGCACATTTTAACCTTAACAGCCGCGGCCACAAAAATGCGGTCGACCCGCTCATCAAGGGCTGCGGCGCGCATGATCGCGTGGTGGGTCAGGCTCCAATAATCGGTGACAGTCCGTTGGTTGTCCGAACGCACGGAAACTGAGCTGATCTTTTCGCGCTCATCACGCGATAGTGTCATAGACTTGGGTGCCAGCATCCAAATATCCGCATCAAGCCCAATCTGATGGCTAGCATGGCCCGAGGTCATAGGCCCACCACGCGGTTGTGCCATGTCACCAATATAAAGCCCCGCCCAGCCAAAATCATGGGCAGTTTGACTGAGGACTTTCAAAAAGGCCACCAAATCAGGATGGCCGAAGTTGCGGTTGCGCGAGAGTCGCATGGCCTGCCATGTTGGGCCTGTTTGCGGCAGCTCTTCCAACCCCGATGCGCAGCCCCGTGCATAAGAGCCTATCGCCAAAGCGGGACCCGTGAAGGGAGCACTCTCGCGTCCGAAAAGCTGATTAGCCAAAGGAGTTTGCGCACTTAGCGGCAAAACGGCGGCCAAAAGCACCATTATCATCGTAGCGCATAAATGATTAAACCGCTGCAAAATTGATATCTCCTTTGGCATCGACCCTTTTTAACAAAAATAATCCCAAAAGAAATAGCCCAATTAAAGGGGCTATTCCCAAACGTGGCGATCCTGAAAGGCCCGTTACCAAAGCGATCAATGCTGGCGCAAGGAATGAGGTCACCTTCCCCGAGAGCGCATAAAGTCCAAAGCTTTGGGCCGCCTCGCTAACCTTAGTGTGGCGAACCATCATCGTGCGCGAGGCGGCTTGCAACATGCCCCCTGCCCCGCCAATCAAAGCCCCGCACAGGTAAAAGACGCGATCGACTAGCGGGCTAGCAGAGGCAAGATTTAGGCCAAAAAAGCTTTGCCTGTCCATAAAGACCAGCACCACACAAACACCGATCAAAACCCAGATTGTGGCCCTAATAACTGCCTTTGGTCCATATTTTTGATCTAACTTGCCACCAATCCAACAGGCAATCGCGGCCGTGATTGCACTGATAACGCCAAACACACCTATTGAGGTAATCGACCAGCCCAAAACCCCGGACGCATAGACCCCGCCAAACCCGTAAAGTGCATTGAGAGCATCGCGGTAAAGTAAGGATGAGCCCAAGTAAGCCGTCAAACTAGGCCTATGGCGCAGGCCGCGCAGCAACTGGCGCAGTTTGCTTAGGCTTTGCCCAAAGGCTAAAGCGGGGCCGCTTTGCGGCGGCGGGGTTGGTTGCCAGGCAAGAAACGGCACCATGAAAAGCAGGTACCAAATAGCAGTAAAAGGGCCCGCAAAACGGGTACCTTCACGCAAAGTTGCATCCAGTCCGAACAAAGGTTCACGCCCCAAAAAGGTGCGGCCCGTGCTGGCGTTTTCGGCAAAAAAGATCAGCATCACCGCCAAAGCCAAAACACCGCCCAAATAGCCAAAGGCAAAACCAGACCCTGACAGGGCCCCAGTTTCCTCGGACTTGGCCAAACGGGGCAAAAGCGCATTGGTGAAAATGGTTGCAAACTCCATCCCAACAAAACCCAAACCAAAGGCAATGACCGCTAAAAGCAAATTCGGATCCGTAGGTCGCAACTCCCATAGACCCAAAGCGCCCACCACATACAGCCCTGAAAAGCCCAAAATCCAAGTCATCAACCGCCCCGAACTGTCGGCCAAGGCCCCCAATATGGGTGCCAAAAGCGCCACGGCAAGACTGACCGCCGCCAACCCCCAGCCCCAATAGCTTTGCGCCTGTGCGGCGGCTTGGCTATGGGTAAAGCCCTGCGATATATAATGATTTCTTGCCACCTCAGCGAAGTAAGGGCTAAAAATAAAGGTCAAAAGGAGGGTGGAATAGGGCTGACTTGCCCAATCAAAGAAATACCAACCCCAAATTGGTTTGCGCGTGGCGGAACGGGTCATATTTCCTTCGATCCTTTTGTGACTAGGGCCATTTAGTCGATCTTAATCTTGTGGTGGCCAAGGGCGCAAGGATTCTGCCTGTGACCAGCTTTGCACCCAAGCGGGCAACTCGGGCGGCACCTGTGGGCCTGCATATGCATCCATTAACCTTTGGGGGGTAATGATGCCGTTTTTATCGAAAATTGCATGGCGCACCACCAGCTGCGTAGTACAGGTACCCGCGCGCCAAAGACTTTGATCTATATAAAGAAACTTATCATCCCACCCCAAAAGGCGACTGCGCATTTCAAGCCGATTAAATAGCGTGATGCGCTTACGATAGCGGGTACAATTGCCCGCAACGGTGATATTCCAACCCCGTGCTAACAAAATTTTGCGGAGCCCCATGCGCCGCCCCATCGGCACGCGCCCCAAATCAAACAGTGTCAAGGTGCGCCCGTTGTTAAGCTCACCCCATAGATCAAGATCATGGGGCCAGCAAAGATGATGGCTGATATGGCACTCATATAGATTTAGCGGCTGGCGGAACCTTGCGCTGATCATATGAAAGCCCAAGCGCAAAAATGGATACATCAGACACTCCTTAGCCCTGAAGTGCCAAGATTGCCGCCATAGGTCAAGTAAACTTCGAAAGTGGCGTAAAATTGCACCAAAGCAGTTGCCCTTTGCTGGGGGCGGGTTTACCTGTGAGGAAGATGATTTTAGGAGATGTTAATGACCTCGATTTTGCAGATTTTGTTGATGTTGCTGGATCTGGCGCAGTTTGTGATTTTAGCCCATATTGTGATGAGTTGGCTGATCAATTTCCAAGTTTTAAATCTGCGCCAACCTTTGGTGGGCCAGATTTGGTACGGTGTGAACAGGCTTTTGGAACCTACCTACGCTCGTTTGCGCAGCTTTTTGCCGAATTTGGGAGGGATTGATCTGGCCCCTTTGGTTGCGCTTTTGGCTATATACGCCGCGCGGATCATTTTGATCAATAATGCACCTATGTTCATTTGACGGCCGACCCATTAGCGCATCAAAATAGCGGCCCAGGCATGGTGATCACCTCTGGAATCGAAATGGCGGACCCTAAAGCCATTTTAGACAGTGTTTTTGGCTTTCAAGAGTTTCGCTTGGGTCAAGAAGAAATTGTGGCTGCCGTAATTATGGGCAAGAACTGCTTAGCTATAATGCCGACCGGCGGCGGCAAAAGCCTTTGCTTTCAACTTCCTGCCCTATGTCGTACGGGTCTTACGGTGGTAATTTCACCGTTGATCGCGCTGATGCGTGACCAGGTGCGAGCCCTGCGCGCCTTAGGAGTTGAGGCAGGAGCCCTAACCTCAGCCAACCGCGAAGATGAAAACGAAGAAGTGTTCGCAGCCCTAGATGAGGGGCGTTTGCGGCTTTTATATATGGCGCCAGAGCGGTTGGCATCAGGGGCAACCTTGCAGATGCTAAGGCGTTATAACGCCACCCTTATCGCGGTTGATGAAGCCCACTGCGTCAGCCAATGGGGCCACGATTTTCGCCCCGATTATCTGCGCATTGGTGAATTGCGCCGCGCGCTTGGCGTGCCCTTGGCCGCCTTCACGGCCACCGCCGACGCAGAAACTCGCGCCGAGATCGTGATGCGGCTTTTTGACGGCGCACACCCGGAGATCTTTTTACGCGGCTTCGATCGGCCCAATATTCACCTGGCCTTTCAAGTTAAAGACAAGCCGCGCGAGCAAATTTTGCGTTTTGCGCAGCAAAGGCGCGGGCAATCAGGCATCGTTTATTGCGGCACCAGAGCAAAAACAGAAACCCTCGCCCAAGCTTTGCGCACGGCTGGTCATGCGGCCTGTCACTATCATGGCGGTATGGAAGCAGACGATCGGCGCGAAGTTGAAATTCGCTTTCAGCAAGATGATGGGCTGATTGTGGTGGCAACAATCGCCTTTGGTATGGGCATTGATAAGCCTGATATTCGCTGGGTAGCCCATGCAGATTTGCCCAAATCGATTGAATCTTATTATCAAGAAATCGGCCGCGCTGGGCGTGATGGGGCTGCCGCAGAAACCCTAACTCTTTATGGATCAGATGATATCCGTCTGCGCCGGAACCAAATAGACGAGGGCATCGCCCCAGGTCCGCGCAAAGATGCCGATCACGGCCGACTAAACGCACTTTTGGGATTGGCCGAGGCCATATCGTGCCGAAGACAAGCGCTACTGTCCTATTTTGGAGAAGACAGCACCCCTTGCGGCTACTGCGATCTTTGCGATCGGCCCGCTCTTTTGTTTGACGCGACCGACGCGGTGCGCAAGGCGCTTTCGGCAATGCTGCGCACCGAAGAATGGTTTGGAGCAGGGCATTTGATCGATATTTTGACCGGCTCGCTTACCCCCAAAGTGCGCGAGCGCGGTCACGATGCTTTACCAACCTTTGGTGCGGGTCGTGATCTCTCAAAAGCTATTTGGGGAGCGGTTTTCCGCCAAATGATGGGCCGCGATCTGGTGCGCCCTGATACCGATCGCCATGGAGCTTTGCGCATGACAGACGCCGCTCGCCCTATTTTACGCGGCGAAACCTCGATCACTTTGCGCAAAGATACGTTGGTAACCGAAGGGCCCAGCTTGGTCGTTAAAACCCAAGTTGACGACGAAGATGCGCCGCTTTTGTCAGCGCTTAAGGCAAAAAGACGCGCAATCGCCCAAACACAAAATGTGCCCGCCTATGTTATATTTGCCGACAAAACTCTGATCGAAATGGCACAAAAGCGCCCGCAAAATCTGGATGATTTTCGCAATATCTCTGGCGTAGGGGCCAAAAAATTAGAAAGCTATGCGCATGCTTTTATTGAAGTGATCACCGGTGCCCGCCCCGAACCCGTGCACCCAGCGCGGCGCAAATTAATAGGGCAAGAGGCAGGGGCCCTTTATGATGCGCTTGCCGAAGTAGGCCGTGATCTTGCGCGGGGTCTTGACGGAATTTATAAGCCCCTTAGTGTGTCGCCTAGCTGCTTGCGCAAAATAGCGCAAAGCCGCCCCTGCTCATTGGCCGAACTTGACCGCACCGCCGAACTGGGTACTGTAAAGCTTGAGCGTTTTGGCACTGCTTTTTTAGACATTATCAACCAATACTCCAAAGCCTAGCGCCTCAACCTCTTTACTTTTGCCCAATGCTGCCTAGCTGAAGGGGAAGGAGAAATTTATGCTAACCGTCATTTCACCCGCCAAAAAATTAAACGAAACCACGGTTGATTTACCGAGCACTTTGCCCTTGACCAAGCCCGCTTTGCAAACTTCAGCCGATGCTTTGGCCAAAATTTCACGCGAGTTCAGCTGTGGTGATTTACGCGATTTGATGAAAATATCGGAGCCTTTGGCGCAGCTAAACAAAGACCGTTTCAGCCGATATGGCTCAGATCAAACTCTTTATGTGGCTGCATTTATGTTTGCTGGTGACACATATACCGGCCTTGAGGCGAAAACACTGAACACCGATGCGCTGATTTGGGCGCAAGATCATTTGCGCATTCTGTCGGGCCTTTACGGTGTTTTACGCCCCCTTGACACGATTGCCCCCTATCGGTTGGAAATGGGCAGCCGCCTTATCTCAAAGCGTGGACATGATCTTTATGCCTATTGGGGTGGTCTTTTGTCGCAAGAGTTGAACAAGGCTGCCATCGCCACGCAAAGTAAAATCTTGGTAAACTGCGCCTCGCAAGAATATTTTTCCGCCGTCGATCTGCCCATGCTGAAGCTCAAAGTAGTGACGCCCGTTTTCTTGGAAGAGCGCGATGGCACAACAAAAATCGTCAGTTTTTATGCCAAAAAGGCACGCGGCGCGATGGCGCGCTATATTAGCCAAGGGCATTTAACCGACATAGATGATCTGCGCGGTTTCACCACGGGAGGCTATCTGTTTAGCAAAGAACGCTCATCCGACGCGCAATTTATTTTTATACGCCGCGCCCAAGATTAGAGCACCCCTTATGTTAAAATAAGCAGGATTCCTGCCAGGGTGAATTACAAAATCACATCTTCTATTGATTTTTTTTCAGCAGTTTGATCATTAAATGGTCAAACCCCACAACCAAGAATTGTGCCTGTTGCGATTTCACCGCATGGACAGTCAGGTAGCGCGCGTGCAGAATCAGTTTTTCATTGGCGGCATAAGTTCGCTTTCCTTATGTTCCAAAAACGTTCCGTCGCCAAACTGGCGCGCCCCTCACCGGCAAGTCGCGCTCAATAGTCCATCTATAGAAAAACAATAGCCTTTTGGCATCAGCTTTATTTGTGGGCTAATAAAGTGAAGCAAACTTTAACAAAGACCGTTAGGCTGCAATATCTTTGGGCAGCAGGCGGCGGCGGCCCTTTGGAGTCAAATGAAAGACGGCGCGCCCCTCAATCACCACGGCCGTTAGAGGGCCACCATAGGCAGCAGAACTGTCTATATTGACGCGGTTTCCATAATGGAACGCGGCCTCAAGCGCCGTGTGCCCATGCACCACCAAATGGCCATGATCACGCGGGTCAGATAAAAAGGGCTCGCGGATCCATATAAGGTCATCTTCGCTTTGCGCCGCAAGCGCTGTGCCAGGGAGCAGGCCTGCATGGACAAAGATCACCTCGCCGCGCTGGAAGAAGCAGGGGCAGGCGGCCAAAAAGGTGCGGTGCGCTTGGGGCACGGCGGCGATGGCTTCGGCGTGCACGGGGGCAATGGGGCGATCAGCGCCGTTTAAAATCCCGTAAGAGGCCAGCGTTGTCCCACCCCCAATGCGCGGGTGCAGATAGCTAAGCTCAGCGCGCAAACGCGGGTCGCGGGCTTTAAAATCGTCAAGAAATAACGAGAACATCCGGTCATGGTTACCCTTAAGCACGACCCAAGGCGCGCCTTGTGCCATCCCTTGTGCCAAATAGGCAATAACACCTTTAGCATTAGGCCCACGATCAACTAAGTCGCCCACATGAACGATGGGGGCGACTTGGTCATTGGTTAAGGCCCTATCCGCCGCAATCAGAGCATGTGCTTCTTCAAGCAACGCAAGATGCCCATGAATGTCGCCAATTGCATAGTTGCGCATCTTACCCTTTCAGGTGACTTTGATATAAAATTCTTTAATTGACCTCAAATTCCAAGGCTTTAACTTGCTGGAAAAGCCCAGTGTTTTCAAGCGTCTCAATCACTTTAGGGTCGATGACTTGATCCAAATAAAGGATCGCAATCGCATCTTGCCCAACGCCCGAGCGCCCCAAGGTAAAGTTCGCAATATTGACGCCACTTTTCCCCATCGTCATGCCCAAAAGACCGATGATCCCGGGCACATCTTCGTTGGTAGTGTAAAGCATGTGTTCGCCGATTTCAGCATCAATATTAATGCCTTTAATCTGAATGAAGCGCGGTTTACCATCTGAAAAACAGGTCCCCGCAACCGAACGTTCGCGCGTTTCAGTTACGATGGTCAGTTTGATAAACGCGTCAAAAACACCCGTTTTTTCTTGCTTGGTGGTCGAGATTTGAATGCCACGTTCGCGCGCGACAATCGGAGCAGAAACCAAATTCACATCGGGATTACTGGCTTTCATAATACCTGCAATCGCCGCGCAATTCAGCGCCGCTAAATTCATAGATGAGACGGTGCCATCATAAAGCACGTTTATAGCCTTGATCGGCTCATCCGTCATTTGGCCGACAAAAGCGCCCAAATGTTTTGCCAGTTGCAACCAAGGTCCCATGAACAATGCTTCTTCGGCCGTGACCGATGGCATATTCAGCGCGTTTGAAACAGCGCCCGTCAGCAGGTAATCTGACATTTGTTCGGCCACTTGTAGGGCGACATTCTCTTGCGCTTCGGTGGTCGATGCCCCCAAATGCGGCGTCACAACAACATTTGGCATATTGAACAAGGGGCTTTCGGTTGCAGGTTCAACCGCAAACACGTCTAAAGCCGCGCCAGCCACTTTACCTGCTGTTAGGGCCGTTGCCAAAGCCACCTCATCGATCAAACCGCCGCGCGCGCAGTTGATGATTCGTACACCTGTTTTGCATTTGGCCAAAGCCTCGGCCGATAGGATGTTTTTGGTTTTGTCGGTCAAGGGCACATGCAAGGTAATAAAATCAGACCGCACCAACAGATCGTCAAGCTCTACTTTGGTGACACCCAATTTAGCAGCGCGCTCATCCGACAAGAACGGATCATAAGCGATGACTTTCATGCGCAAACCCAAGGCGCGTTCGCACACTATACCGCCGATATTACCCGCGCCGATGACGCCAATGGTTTTGCCCGTCAGCTCAACCCCCATGAAGCGGGATTTTTCCCATTTGCCCGCATGGGTCGAGTGCGAGGCCTCAGGAATCTGACGTGCCACGGCAAACATCATAGCAATAGCATGTTCTGCCGTGGTGATTGAGTTGCCAAAAGGCGTGTTCATCACAATCACGCCTTTTTTCGACGCTGCTGGAATATCGACATTATCGACGCCGATACCCGCACGACCAACTACTTTTAGATTGTCGGCTAAGGATAAAAGCTTATCGGTCACTTTGGTGGCCGAGCGAATGGCCAAACCATCATATTGTCCAATAATTTCGGCCAATTTGTCTTTATCTTTGCCAAGTTTAGGCATGTAATCTACTTCAATACCGCGATCACGAAAGATTTGAACGGCGGTTTCGGAAAGTTCGTCTGATACAAGAACACGGGGGGCCATTTTGGGCTCCTATCTAGGGGAATGAAAGGGGATAGCCGGGCGCGTTAGGCGCAAAGCTTTGCAATCTCGACTTCGAAAGCCCACGCCAGCCACAGCATCAGCGCGGCAATATCCGTCGCCTCAACCGTTGAGCCGCACCAAATCCGCAAGCCCGGAGGCGCATCACGGTAAGCGCCAATGTCAAGGGCGACATCTTTACCCTCAAGGCGTTTGGTAACCGCTTTTGCAAAAGCGGCACTATCCAAAATACGCGCATCAGTGAATTTCAAACAGACCGACGTGCTCGAGCGTGTCGCTGCATCAACTGCCAGATTTTCGATCCAACCATGGGTCGCGACAAAATCATGCACTACTTGCGAATTGGCGCGCGCACGGGCAACCATAGCGGGCAATCCACCGATGGACTGCGCCCACTTCAGCGCCACCAAATAGTCTTCGACCGCCAGCATCGAAGGGGTATTGATTGTCTCACCCTCAAAAATACCCTCGATCAATTTTCCACCTTTGGTCAGACGGAAAATCTTGGGCAATGGCCACTCTGGCTTATAGGATTCAAGGCGCTCAACCGCGCTCGGCGACAGAACCAATATGCCATGCGCCCCTTCTCCACCCAAAACTTTTTGCCAACTAAAGGTTACGACATCTAACTTATCCCAAGGCAGATCCATCGCAAAGGCGGCGCTGGTGGCGTCGCAGATGGTTAGGCCTTGGCGGGTATCTGGAATAGCATCGCCATTTGGTAAACATACGCCCGAGGTTGTGCCGTTCCAGGTAAAGACCACGTCCTTGTCGAAGTCGACGGTTGTGAAATCCACAATCTCACCGTAAGGTGCGATGCGCACTTTAGCATCAAGTTTCAGCTGTTTGACCACATCTGTGACCCAGCCTTCCCCAAAGGATTCCCAAGCCAACATCTCAACAGGGCGTGCGCCCAGCATCGACCACATGGCCATTTCAACAGCACCAGTGTCCGAGCCTGGAACGATTCCCACTCGGTATCCTTGAGGCACCCCTAAAATCTGGGCCGTCAGTGTGATCGCTTCTTTTAGTTTTCTTTTTCCAGCCTCAGCGCGGTGCGAACGACCCAAAGGGGCATCAGCAAGCATATCAAGCGAAAAATTGGGAATTTTGGCACAAGGGCCAGAAGAAAAGCGCACATTTTTCGGCCGCGCGGCCGGTTCTTTTAGATCTGACATGGTATCCTCACAGATAAATGCCCCTCGTTGGGGAGGGGTGTCCCACTTCCCGCAATAATCTTGCATGACATCTGGCGCAACCCCAAAATCTGGCCTATGAGGCGCTACGGTTTAAAAAATTCTTCCTCTTGCCGCCTATCGGAAACTGAGATGTCCATTGTCGTACTTTTAACCCATCCGGCTCGTGCAAATCTTGATTGGGCCGTGGTCATAGCGCTTTCGAATGCTTGGGGGGGCACCAATCCCAAATGGTTAAACCCCGCGGTTGCGGCGGAATTTGGGGTCGATACTGTTCCCTTAAATCACCAAGATGTTTGGCAAGAGATGCAGGCCATTGGCATTGATCTTCTGATCGTGTCTGCCAAAAGACGCCGCAAATCCGTGCTTTTGGCCGATATGGACAGCACGATGATTGGCCAAGAATGTATTGATGAATTAGCTGCACATGCCGGTATTGGTGCAAAAGTAGCTGATATCACGGCCCGTACAATGGATGGGCAGCTTGATTTCGAAACCGCGCTAAATGAGCGGGTCGCTCTGCTTAAAGGCCTTGCGCAAAGTGTCATCGCAACCGTGATAAGTGAGCGCATCACCCTATCCTCAGGGGCGCGGCAGCTTGTGTCGACCATGCGCCATCATGGGGCCTATGCGGCACTTGTGTCGGGTGGATTTACAGATTTCACTGCACATATAGCCCAAATATTGGGCTTTGACGAAAATCGGGCCAATGTGCTGTTGATGGAAGACCACTTACTCACAGGCAGGGTTGCCCTACCAATCTTGGGAAAAGAAGCCAAGGTAACCGCCCTTAACGACATCATCGCCGCACGTGGCCTGACCGCGCAAGATGTGATCGCGGTGGGTGATGGAGCAAATGATTTGGGTATGTTGCACATTGCTGGCATGGGCGTGGCGGTTCATGCCAAACCCTCGGTTGCGGCGCAATGTTCTTTGCGTGTCAACTACGGTGATTTGACCTCTCTGCTCTATATCCAAGGGTATGAGATTGGACAATTCCATGGTCTTTGACCTGACAATCCAGATGTACACCCTGTTGGTGATCGCGGCTTTTTTAGCGGGGCTAGTTGATGCAATCGCAGGCGGCGGCGGGCTTATCACCTTGCCCATTTTGCTTTTGGCCGGCATCAATCCGATCAGCGCTTTGGCCACCAATAAGGTACAAGGCTGTTTTGGCGCGGCCACGGCCGCCTATTCCTATAGTCGCGCGGGCCAGGTTGAGCTGGGCAGTCAAATTTTGGCCGCCAGCATAGCCTTTGGCGCGGGGGCTTTGGGGGCCCTGGCGATTGGGATGATCCCGACCGAGGGGCTGCGCCTTGGCTTACCCATTATCTTAATCACCATTGCGCTTTTCTTTGCACTGAAACCGGGCCTCACCGATGAGGATAAAACCCGCCGCATTTCGGCTCCTGCTTTCACGGCGTTTTTTGTGCCCTTTATCGGGGCCTATGATGGACTTGTTGGGCCCGGGGCTGGAGCCTTTTATATGATTGGCTTTGTACTTTTGGCTGGGTTCGGCGTGTTGAAAGCAACGGCCCATACCAAACTTTTGAACTTTTCTTCAAATTTTGGGTCCTTGCTGGTGTTTGCTCTGTACGGCGCGCCACTTTGGGGCTTGGGCCTGTCCATGGGCGTGGCGCAGATTATCGGCGCTCGGGTTGGGTCTGGCATTGCAATGCGGGTTGGTGCACAGGTGATTAAGCCATTGTTGGTTGTGACCTCAACTCTACTTGCAGGGCGTTTGCTTTGGCAAATGCTTTAACCAGCGTCTTTGCCCCATTGATCGCTTTGCATTTCAATCAGCCGCGAGGCGGTCCGCTCAAACTCAAAGGCGCCACGCCCTGCGGCATAAAGATCATCTGGAAGTACGGCGGCTGAGATAATCAAACGGGTCTTAGCCTCATAAAGTGCGTCGATCAACGTCACAAACCGCTTGGCCTCATTATGACTATCTTGCGAGAGTTGCGGCACATTTTCCAAAATCAACAGCCGCAACGCCTGTGCAATGGCCAGATAATCGGCAGGCCCATAGGCCACGGCGCAGAGGCTTGAAAACTCCGCCCGAGCCATTGCATTATTATAATGGGGCAGGTGCAAAACGCGGCCATTCACGGCTAAATCAAGCCCCGTAGTATCAGCACCCCCGCCAAGTGCGTGCCACAAAGCCTCAATTGCCGATGCACCATCCTGGCCAAGAAGGAAATATTTCTGCACGCCTGCCAATTTTTCTTGACGATAGTCTTTCAGGCTTTGCAAATGTACGATCCGCAGGCGCGTTTGCAAAAAAGCGATAAAGGGCAAAAAAAGCGCGCGGTTCAACCCGTCTGGGTAAAGCCCATCGGGCGCACGGTTTGAGGTGGTGATCACCACTACACCCGCTTTAATTAGACTTTCAAACAAGCGCCCCACAATCATCGCATCGGTAATGTCTGAAATTTGCATCTCATCCAAAACCAAAAGTCTTAGGTCCTTGGCCATCTCGGCGGCAACGGGGGCCAAAGCGTCAGACACGCCCGTTTGGCGCAGGCGGTGCATTGCATGGTGAACAGATTGCATAAATGCATGAAAATGTACCCGTTTCTTACCCTGAATGGGCAGGCTTTCAAAGAACAAATCCATCATCATTGATTTGCCACGCCCAACGCCACCCCAGATATACAATCCCTCGGGGGCGCGGTGTGTTTTTTGGAAGATCTGTCTTAAAAAACCTTTTTGTCCCTGATCATAGGCCAGAACCTCTTGTTGCAATTGCGCCAGCATCGGCAGCAAATTTTCCTGTGCCGGATCGGCTGACAAAAGCCCAAAAGCGCATTTTTCGTCATATAATTTGCGTATCATCGTCATGTGCCACCGTTCAACAGGCCCTTGCTATAAACTGCCCTGAGCGCGTTGCAAGGCTTGGTTGCTGCGATCAATCAAGAGGTCGAGCTCAGCCCACTGACCACGCAGCTCAGCGGCATCAGCTTTTGAGTCTGTTTGGACCAACTGAGTTTCGAAATCAATAAGCGCTTGGTGTAAAACATAAAGCCCCAAAGTTGCACCACCGCCGCCAATATAATGGGCCCAATAGGCCGCTTCGGGCCAGTTCTCTTGCGCCACAAAGGCCTTTAGCTTTTCTTGCGCATTTTGCGTTTTTTTAAGATAAAGGGCGATCAGATTGCCAATCGCATCGGGGCCAACTTGGGTTTTTGCCTCATGAAAAAACGCATAATCCAACAAATCGCTTTCCGCACCCTCGCGGGGCAAGGCAGGTTTTTGTGCGCGCATCGTCTCTTGTAATGCGGCCTCCAGGCGCGGGCCAACAGCCGTTGATATCGCCATTAAAAATTCGGCCTTTTTAACAGGCTTGAGCAAAACCGCCCCACCGATAAGGCGCAAAAATTGGCGCTCCAGGGCGGAATGGCTGTGGCCCGTCACCGCGATCATGGGGGTGGATTTGTTTGGCCCGTTTTTACGGATAGCTTGGCAGACTTGCACACCGTTTAGCGTAGGCATTGAGAGATCCATCAAAATCACGTCAAAGGTCTGGATCTTGGCCGCTTCGATAGCCTCTTGCCCGGTCGATGCGGCGGTCACGCGGTGGCCTGCCTTTGTCAACAAAGCGACCATCAGTTTCAAGGTGACAAAATTATCCTCGACTATCAAAAGCCTTGGGTAATGAGCCAGGTTGAGCCAAACCTGCGCGTCTTTGGGTCCAGGATCGGGGGCACCAGTCAACGAGACGGTAAAGGTAAAGCTGCTGCCCGCATCTTGCGCGCTTTGCACGGTGATCTGCCCACCCATCGCCGCAGCGGCCTCTTTCACTATCCCAAGGCCCAGCCCTGTGCCCGCGTAAAAGCTGCTTAAAGCCGTGTCGGTGGTGTTAAAATCGTCGAATACTCGGGCTTGGTCTTGGATTTTGATCCCAATTCCCGTGTCGATCACGCACAGGGTCAACAGCACTTTTTTCGCGCTGCCCTGCCCCGTTACATCGGCCTTTAACGTGACTCGCACAAAACCTTGTTCGGTAAATTTAAGAGCATTGCCGATAAGATTACTGGCGATCGACAAAAACAGGCTTTTTTGTCCCAACACAAAGGGAATGTCAGTGGCAAGGTCCGCCTCAAACCGCAGACCCTTTTGCAGGGCGATGGGCGTCATCTGGCTTTGCAAGCCCGCAATCAAACCACCAGGTAAAAAGGGCACGACCGGATAGGACTTAATGCCCCCCCCTCTTAAGCGCGAAAGTTCTAAGATATTATTCAGCTGATCAACCGCCGACTGCCCACAGGCTGCCAGCACATTCAGCAAATCTTGCTGCCTTTGTGTCAGGCGAGTTGCGCGCAGTAAATCAGCGGCCAAAAGCAAGCTGCTTAATGGTGTGCGCATTTCATGGCTGACCAAATTCAAAAGTTCTAACCGCTCGGGTGTCGGACGTGCTACTTGATCATTTTCTGCGCGAACCTGCACCATGCCCCAAGCAGCGCCAACCGGTGCATCAAACGAAAAAAATGCGATAGACCCCGATGGCTTGCGCTGCGGCGTCCTTTGTCCCTCGAGGGACAAAGCTCTAAGTCGTTCAAAGACATACCTCGGCTCGTCGACAGCTAGGAGGGGCCAAATCTGCATCACGTTTTGCGGCACTTTCCCATGGGCAAACATCACACGCGCTGCAGCATTGCATTGCGTTATAACCCCACTTCTATCAATCAAAAGAACCGCATCGCAATTTTGTTCAATCATGCCAAGAACCAAAGCCTGCGCTGCGATATCTTGCGCGCGCCCACGGCTATAGGTAATCCAAATCATCCCCGCTAAGGCCGAAAGCGCGGCTAACACAAACGCCAACCAGATCACAAGACGTGGACGCATAAAAGAGGCCTCTAATTCTGGGGTATCGCGATCAATCCAAGACTCTAAATCCTTGGCTATCAGCGCGCTCAGATCTGTTATGAGCGCCAAAAGTGGCGCCCTATAGTTGGAAAGAGCGGTGTCCGTGAAAAACATCGCGTCGTCGTTGCGAGCTAGCAGACCTTTGAGCGCGGCAAGCGTGTCGCCGGATAAAATATCAAAGCGCCCACGCTCGGCAAAATCAAAGGCAGTAGCCGCATGCGACAAGCGACGGAATTCATAATACTCTCTGAGCGAAAGCGTGTTGACGTGTCTATCGAGGTGAATATCGCTACTTTGTCCCAATTGCCGCTGCAAAAGATCAACCGATGCGGCCAAATTAAAAACCACGCCGTGCCTTTGTAGACGCTTAAGATCAAAGCGAGCTAAATTATAATGAATAAAAAAAGTAATAATTACAGGTAAAATCAGTGATAGTATGCCTAATATTGCTAATAAGAATTTACTTTTCTTGATATATTTCAGAACAATTTGATTCAACTTTTTATAAAAAAAATTTAGCGCCACTAAGAATTCCTTAAAATTTAGAAAGCCCTTAATTTATTTAAACAAACTGACTTATTCGTTTGGATAAAATAATCAAAATAATTTATCATAAAGTTACAGACGTTTGGCAACCTTGAAGGCATACAAGCCATCCGATTGTTACATAATATATCTAATTGCAAATTTATTGTATCAAAATAACTTAACCCTGTCATTATTACTGGTGTTTAGTCATGGTGAAGAGATACTTATTTATCAAACAGACATCATAACTTTCAAAAGGTATTCCGATGCAAAGCGCTTTGCCAGCAGACGAGCAAACACAAAAACTACAATTGCGCATCTTGATTGCTGATGATCATGAAATGGTTTTGGAAACTTTTGCCATCTATCTGACCTCCGGGTCAGATATGAATGTAACAATGGCTAAAACGCTTGACGAAGCCTTACAACTTATTGCCCAAAAGGGGCCGTTTGATGTGGTTTTACTTGATCTAAATATGCCTGGTATGAATGGAATTGCGGGACTAAAGTTGGCACTGAAGGCCAATGTAGGAAAACCCGTGGCTATTTTAACGGGCAATCCTTCCCCTCGTATGTTAGATGAAATCATGGCCATTGGTGCAGCTGGGATTATATTGAAGACTACACCCGCTCGCAGTTTGGGCAATGCCATTCGCTTTATGCATGCGGGCGAATATTATATGCCGATCGAGCTAATACGCGACCGCACCCAAGTCAATAACATGAGCTCAAAAGGCAAACTAAGCGGACGTGAGTTAAGCGTTTTATCCTATTTGGCAGAAGGGAGGCAAAATAAAGATATCGCCGGTCAACTGCAATTAGCTGAGCCCACAATTAAAATGCACGTCACATCAATTTGCAAAAAACTGGGTGCGCAAAACCGCACCCAAGCCGTGATTGCAGCACGTAATTTGGGAATGATCTAGATCCATTTGGCCACAGGCGGTAGGCTCATCAATACGGCTGAGGCATCATGACCTGTTTCCAGCCCAAATTTGGTGCCACGGTCATAAACCAGATTATATTCTGTATAAAGCCCACGATGCACCAACTGGCGGTCTTTTTCATCCGGGCCCCAAGGCGTGTCTTTACGCACTTTGGCCAAGGGTAAAAAGGCAGGCAAAAAAGCCGTCCCGACCGCTTTGGTAAAGTCAAAATCTGCGTGCCAATTGCCTGTGTTTAAATCGTCATAAAAAATACCCCCCACTCCACGCGCACGCCCGCGATGGGGTATGAAAAAATATGTGTCTGCCCAGTCTTTGAACTTGGCGTAATAACTTGGATCATGAACCTGACAGGTTTGTTTTAAAATATTATGAAAATGTACCGTGTCTGGATCATATTCTATTGCTGGATTTAGATCAGTACCGCCGCCAAACCACCAAGCCGAAGGTGTCCAAAACATACGTGTGTTCATGTGAACGGCTGGCGCATGAGGGTTTTGCATATGTGCCACAAGGCTGATGCCGCTCGCCCAAAACCGTGGATCCTCAGCCATACCAGGCACGCCCCTTGCGGCCATGGATTTTTGCGCCCTGTCGCCCAACCTGCCATGCACGGTGGAAACATTAACTCCAACCTTTTCAAACACCCGCCCGCCACGCATTACACTCATGACACCACCACCGCCGCTTTGACGAGTGGTCGGAGTGGCCTCAAAACGACCAGCCAGCTGAGTTTGACTATCGTGACTGTCTTCTAATGTTTCAAAAGCTGCAACGATCTGATCGCGGAGTTTTGCAAACCACTTTGAGGCTTGAATTTTTTCTGATTGCATTGCGTCTGACATTCGGTTTCCTATAGGCGGGGCACACTTTTGTGACTTACTGGATTAAGCGATCAAGATACTATAATGTCTGAATTCACATAGCAGGTAAAGGATCGCGGGTTATGCGTGTTATGTTAACTATTATCTCTGGGCTTCTATTTGCAGGTTGCACAACTCCGCTAGAGCTGTGTGTCTCTCGTGTGACCAAAGACCTTCGCATCATCAACAGTTTGGACTTGTAAACCACGTCAAATATTTCTCGTAGATATCGTATGAAAGATCATCAAATCACCCGCAAAGTCATGCGCTCTTGTGAACGTGATGCACAAGACCTTAGCACAAAACCCCGTGTCGTGTGCTGGGACGAGGTCGCAACCACATTGCGGCGCCCGGTCACGCTGGATATGGCACTTGAGAAAACCAAACTTAGCGATTTGTTAGACAAACAAAGAGAGCTTGAAAGCAAAGCCACCCAAGAAATAGTCAATTGCAACAAGCATTAATGAAGGGGCGACTGCACAACGTCTAAAATGCCGCGGCCGCCATCTACGTTCAAAATTTGTCCCGTCATAAAGCCCGACGCGTCAGAGGCTAAGAATTCAAATGTTTCAACCACCTCATTGGCGGCGGCTAATCTACCAAGGGGTGTGCCCTCGATCAAAGTGGTGCGAAATTCGGAATCGTCTTTAAGAAAGTTTTGCAAGCTTGCACTCATAACTGAGCCAATCGCCACCGCATTCACACGAATATTGACCCCCGCCAATTCCGCAGCCAAAACCCGCGTCATATGATCAACTGCGGCCATGCTAATCGAAAAACCTAAAAGCCCCTTTTGAACACGGCTGCCCACAATAGCGGAAAGGTTAACAATCGTGCCAATTGACGTGGCTGGGTTCGCCCGATCTTCGGCCGTGCCCGCTTGTTGTATCATGCGTTTGGCTACCATTTGCGACAGGCGCAGGCTGGTGATCAGGTTATGTTGCAGCATCTCTTCCACGCAATCTCCTTCGGGCGAAAGCGCGACAGAGGGGGCCACATTGCGGCAAGCATTCACCAAAATATCAACCCGATCAAATGCCGACATTGTGGCCGAAATTAGGTTGGTCATAGTCAATTTTTGGCGCAGATCTCCCGCAAAATAGCGAGCAGCCGCTTCGGCTTGCTCCGCGCTTCCCACTTCTGATTCCAGCTTTTCTTCATCAATATCTGCGAACATCACATTTGCGCCACGTTCTAGAAAATGCCGTGCAATCGCCAGACCAACGCCATTCGCGGCCCCCGTTACTATGGCAGTTTTTCCTGCAATCGATCTGCTCATTTCAGGCTCCGGTTCTGGTTGGGGTTTGGCGTACAGGGCGCGCGGCGCGGGTTAGACGAAAAGTCCCGTCGCCGCCTAGGTCCTCAACATCACGAAAAAGGGTGGCTATGTGTTTTGGATAGGGTAAATGACGGTTGGCCACTAACCAAAGAGTGCCTCCTGGCGACAACATCGCGGCAGCGGCAGAGATAAAGCTCATGCCCAGGGCTGGGTTGGCTTCGCGCCCAACGTGAAAGGGCGGATTACACACCACCGCATCGGCACTGCGTATGGGTTTAAAGCTACGAGCATCGGCCCAAATAAAGGCGGCGCGCGGGTCCGTTATGTTCTGGCGCGCACAGTCTAGAGCGGCGACCTCGGCCTCGACCAGATCAAGATGTTTGACACTGTCGCGGGTTAAAATATGGCGCGATAAATAGCCCCAGCCTGCTCCCAAATCAACTACATGCCCGCCCAGTTTGTTAGGTAAAGCCGCAGCCAACATGACAGACCCACGATCAGCTGATTGCGGCGAAAAGATGCCCACTTTGGTTAAAAATCCATCTTCAGTCAGCATATCTGACGCACGCCAGTCGGACAAATCCAGATCGGATTGAAAGGTGAAAAGCTTGCCGTGGGCCTTTGAAAGGGCCTCGGACGCCATGCCTTTGGCCCGCATCTCACGGTGTAATGAGTCTATCCCATCTATTTTTTGTCCGTCAACAATCACAAGCCCACCCGCCACCACCGCGCTTTGAGCGCAGGCGATCAGGTCAAGCGCATCTTCTTTGGTACGCGGCACGCACACCAAAACGACGCTGTGCCCACCTGTGGGCTTGGTCAAAACCTTATAGCCCTGTCTTTGAAAAAAATCAAAATCCGGCTTAAAACCCGTGACAATCTCTAATTGTTCACGCGACAACATGTGTAAGTTATCTTCCAAACGTGGCCGCAGCACCAAAATGCTACCGCTTTGGGGCAAGGTAAATGCCCCCACATTGAGTGCATGAGTAAGTCGCAAAGTGCGCATGAGCAGCCCCTGAGGACTCTATTCCTTTTCCATTGTGCATTGCAAAGGGTGCTGATGCCGGCGGGCGAAATCCATCACCTGTGCCACTTTGGTTTCAGCAACCTCAAAGGAGAAGACGCCAACAACGGCCAATCCTTTCTTATGCACTGTTAGCATCACTTCAAAAGCCTGAGCATGGTTAAGACCAAAAAATCGCTCTAACACATGGATGACAAATTCCATAGGTGTAAAATCATCGTTTAAAAGCATAACCTTATATAGCGGCGGACGCTCTGTTTTGGGCTTTGGTTTGGTCAGCAATGATGTGTCTTCTTTGGAGCCTGTGCCTTTATCAGACATATATATCTGGGAAAGGGTCACTGCGGGCACTCCAAGGGAAGGATTCGAAATTATCATTTGCGCAATTATAGGCATTTTCGGCGTAAGGGAAAGGTTTGTCTGTCCAATAGGGCCTTGAATGGTTAAGCAAATAGAGTAGCCTACGCCGATGGACACCAAAAGCTTCTCCCATAGCATCACCTGTGTCGGCTTTGATGCCGACGACACACTTTGGCATAATGAAACATTTTTCCGACTGACCCAAGCACGGCTTTATGAGCTGCTTTCCGATTTCACCGACCGCGCAACACTCGAACGGAGGCTTTTAGCGGCTGAGCGGCGCAACATTAGTCATTATGGCTTTGGCATCAAAGGTTTTATTCTTTCAATGGTCGAAACCGCTATCGAGGTGACCGAGGCGCGGGTATCGGCCAAAGCGATTGGTGAAATCGTCGCTGCAGGCCGCGAGATGCTGTCGCATCCGATTGAACTTTTACCCCATGCACGCACCGCAGTTGAACAGGCTGCAAAAGATCATAAGGTCATTTTAATAACCAAAGGCGATCTTTTGGATCAAGAGCGCAAGCTGGCACAATCAGGGTTAGATAACTTGTTTGACGGCGTTGAAATAGTGTCGCACAAAACCCCGGCCGTGTATAAGAAGATCTTTACCCGCTATGGTCAAGGCCCCGCCCATGGGCTGATGATCGGAAATTCGATGAAATCTGATGTGCTTCCCATGATCGAAAGTGGTGGAGTTGGGGTATTCATTCCCCATGGCGTGCCATGGGCGCTTGAAGAAGCACCAGCACCTGAAAATGAGGCCCACTTCTTTGAATTGAACAATTTAGGCGCGTTGGCACCGCTTTTGTCGAAATTACGCGGAAACAATTGAAAATCAGGGCTGTTATGCGAATCACTCTTATGTTAGCCTGATTTAGCTTAAACCCATACTAAAAGGGGTGGGCAAGGCAGAGCAAATTTTGACAGGAAAAACTCGTGGTTGCACGGCTAACACACAGTATTCATATATCTCTTTTATGGTGCAGTATTTTGTTGGCCTGTGCTTTTAGTAATGCCGCAACTGCGGCCCCTTTCGCCGCCTTTGTCATGGATGCGGCCACGGGCGAAACGCTTTATAGCAAAAACGCCGATACGCGCCTCCATCCCGCGTCTTTGACCAAAATGATGACCCTTTACGTCACATTTGGTGCTGTTGAAAGTGGCGAAATCTCGCTTGATAAGATGATCACCATTTCACAAAATGCGGCGTCTGAATCACCGTCGAAATTGGGCCTGCGCAAGGGTCAAAAGATCGCGCTGCGCTATTTGATTAGGGCCGCAGCAATTAAGTCAGCCAATGATGCAGCAACCGCTATTGGCGAAGCTATTGGGGGCTCAGAAGCCGCCTTTACCGCACGCATGACCAAAACTGCCAAAATGCTAGGCATGGAAAATACCCAATTCAAAAATGCACATGGCTTGACCAAATCAGGCCACTATTCAACGGCGCATGATATGTCGATATTGGGGCGGCATTTATTTTATGATTACCCCGATTATTATCATTTATTTTCCCGGCGCGAAATTTCGGCGGGAATAGCCACAGTACGCAATACCAATCGCCGATTTCTTAATGCATATCGCGGCGCTGATGGAATCAAAACTGGCTACACAAATGCCGCAGGATTTAACCTAACAGCCTCAGCCGAGCGTGGTAATCGGCGCATTATTGCGACGATTTTTGGCAGTACATCAACGCCAAAACGCAATCAAAAGATGGCCGAGCTTTTAAACTTGGGTTTCAAAACAAAATCTTCAGGAATTAAAGTGCCACTGTCAGAGCCTGCGATTGTGAAAAATATTCTAATGGCCAGCAAAACACGTCAAACCTCACTCGTACTGGCCAAATCGCCACGGCCTAAACCCAGACCTGCCAGCATAGGCGGCGGTTTGGCTAAAAAGGCCATTTTGTTGGAAAACATTAATTCCGCCCTAGAAGAGGCGGCAGCTAATGCCGGGCTTAACCAAACTGATCTTAAGAATTTGGGAGATCAAAGCTTTAAGGCGCCCGAACTCGCCTTCGTACCCAATACCGAGGTTCAACTCAGCGCAGCACAATTACCGCCGGAAAACACCTTACAATATTCTGCGATGGTGCTTACGACACAGGACGATCCATCGCTTTACGCACCTTCAATCAACGATCTCCAACCGCAAGTTGTGACCCGCATGTCAACCTCTGGTGGGCATCATTTTGGGGTGAATGTTGGCCGCTATCCAAGTAGATCTGTAGCCGAGCGTGAGCTTTTGAAAATTACATTGGCCGAGTCGACTACCCTAAGCCAAGGTTTGCGTAAAGTATTAGAGCGCAGCGTCGGATATGATGCCAATGTCATGGGCCTAACCGAAGAGCAAGCCAGCTTGGCCTGTCGCCGCCTGACCGCCCGCGCCGTTCCTTGCGAGTTAATCGGTGTAGATTAACTCTAAGCTTTGGCTTTAAGGCCAAAGATTTCGACAAGAAAATCAAAGAGGCCAAGCACTAATGCCTCCAGCCAACCGCGGCAGGCTTCACATACAAATATTGGGCGGAAAAGTTCGAGTATTTAAATACAACGTTAAAGCCAATTACTTGAGACCTCAGCATAACCCCTACTTTAGTAAAACGCTCGAAAATATGCCATTGGTTTTGTTCGATAAAATTTAGATAAATCTATCAAAACGGAGTTATGCTGAGGTCTCTACTTATAAAATAAATTACTATTACCTGAGGCTAAGAAAACCACCCCCGAGCGCTGCTGCCAACAAAGCCTTGGTATATTCAGCCTTTGGTGACTCAAACACTGCGTGAGCGGGGCCTTCTTCAACAATGTCACCCTCTTTCATAACTATAAGGTGGTTGGCAAGTGCACGCACCACCCGTAAATCATGGCTGATGAAAATATAGGCCAGACCATGTTTGGTCTGAAGGTCGCGCAACAGATCAACAATTTGAACCTGCACCGTCATATCAAGCGCCGAGGTAGGCTCGTCCAGAACCAACAGTTTGGGGCGCAGGACCATGGCGCGAGCAATGGCAACACGTTGGCGCTGGCCACCTGAAAACTCATGCGGATAGCGCGTCATAGCAGCAGGATCTAAGCCCACTTCACGCATCATTTGCGCCACAAGTTCGTGATGGCGCGCCTTGTCCTGAGACTGATGGGCTTTTAGACCTTCGGCTATGATTTCTTCGACCGTCATACGCGGCGATAGGCTGCCGAACGGGTCCTGAAACACAACTTGAATGTCGCGCCGCAAAGCGCGCATCTCTTGGGACGAAAGATTGCTAATCTCTGTACCTTGAAAATAAATTTTTCCTTGGCTGGCAACTAGGCGCAAGATAGCCAAGGCTAAAGTACTTTTTCCCGATCCACTTTCCCCGACAATGCCCAAGGTTTCGCCCGAGCGCACTGCGATCGAAGCACAGTTGACAGCTTGCACATGGCCCACAGTACGGCGGAAAAGGCCGCGCTGAATGGGATACCAAACACGCAGGTCCTCGGTTTCAAGAATAGGAACGCCTTTGCTTGCGGGTTTGGGTGGTGTTGCTTTTGGTTCTGCCACGAGCAATGTTTTAGTATAGGGATGCTGCGGATAATTAAATAGCGCCGCCGTTTCGGCATGTTCAACGATTTGGCCATTTTGCATGACACAGACACGGTCAGCAATGGCTCGCACAATACCCAGATCATGCGTGATAAACAAAAGGCTTAAGCCTTCGGATTTTTTAAGATCATTCAGCAGCTTTAATATTTGCGCTTGGATCGTGACATCCAGCGCTGTGGTTGACTCATCCGCGATCAAAAGCTTAGGGCCATTCGCCAGCGCCATCGCAATCATCACCCTTTGACGTTGACCGCCCGACAATTGGTGCGGATAAGCCCCAAGGCGGCTTTCGCCGTCTAAAATACCTACTTTTTCCAACAAAGAAATCACACGTGCCCTCGCCGCGCCACCACTAAGCCCTTGGTGTAGGGTCAGCGACTCGGTTAGTTGTTTTTCAATGCTATGCAGCGGATTTAAGCTGGTCATCGGCTCTTGAAAGATAAAGCTAATTTCATTTCCGCGTAGCTCTTGTAGCAGACCTTGTTGTGCGCCGATCACTTCGATCCCATCAAACTGCACCGATCCCGTCACCTGCGCGGCGTCGGTCAAAAGTGAAAGAGTCGCCAAGGCCGTGACCGATTTGCCCGAGCCGCTTTCCCCCACCAAAGCTACCGTTTCACCTGCAGCCACGCTAAACGATACACCCCTCACTGCATGGATAATCTGCCCATCTTGGACAAACCGCACGTTTAAATCTGAAACATGCAGCACGCTCATCTAAAGGTCTTTCTAGGATCAAATGCGTCACGAAGCCCTTCAAACATGAACACAAGTAAGCTGAGCATTAACGCAAAGGTGAAAAAAGCCGTAAAGCCCAACCAGGGGGCTTGCAGATTTTGCTTGGCTTGCTGGGTCAACTCACCCAACGAGGGGGCCGAGGCTGGTAAGCCAAAACCTAAGAAATCAAGAGCCGCGAGAGAGCCAATCGTCCCTGTCACCAAAAAGGGCAACATTGTCAAAGTGGCGACCATCGCATTAGGCAGAACATGTCGAAACATGATTATGCCGTCACTTACCCCAAGAGCCCGGGCGGCGCGCACATATTCAAAATTGCGCGCCCGCAAAAATTCGGCACGTACCACACCTACCAAAGCCGTCCAACCAAACAACACCATGAGCCCGATTAACAGCCAAAAACTCATCTGCCACATCGCAGCTACTATGATAATCACATAAAGGCTTGGGGTGGCCCCCCAGAGCTCAATCACGCGCTGAAAAATTAAATCAATCAGTCCACCAAAATAACCTTGCACCGCCCCCGCAGTGATCCCGATGATCGAGGTGAACAGCGTCACAATCAGCGCAAAAGACACTGACAAACGAAACCCATAAATGACCCGCGCCAAAACGTCGCGCGCGGTATCGTCGGTACCAAGCCAATGATCAGCATCAGGCGGGCTTGGAGCTGCACGCCCCAAACTGTTGATGCTGTTATAAGAATAGGGAATTGGAGGCCAAAGCACCCAGCCTTGCGCAATGGGTTGCCCCTCGGCACTGCCGTTGTCGCGCGCCTCGGCCCAGATAGTATCAGGGTCATCCCAACAGGCGTCACTACCGCCCGAGGAAATCAAGCAGCGAACTTCAACATCACGGTAGCCGGCCTCAGTGAGGAAATCGCCGCCAAAAGTTGTTTCGGGATAAAATTTGGCGAAAGGCACATAAAAATCGCCTCTATATTGCACCAAAAGAGGCTTGTCGTTGGCCAACAGCTCGGCGAAAAGCGACAGCACGAAAAGAAAGCTAAACAAGACCAAAGACCAAAAAGCCCGCTTGTTGGATTTGAAATTGCGCCAACGTCTCGCCTGAATGGGGGATAAGGGCATGCTAACCTTGGCCTTCAAAATCAATACGCGGATCAATCCAGACATACATCAGATCTGAGATGATACCCACCACCAATCCCAAAAGCCCAAAGACAAAAAGCGTTCCAAAAACAACAGGATAATCACGCGACACTGCCGCTTCAAAGCCCAAACGGCCCAGTCCATCTAACGAAAATATCGTCTCGATAATCAAGCTGCCCCCAAAAAAGACCCCGATAAATACCGCAGGAAATGAGGCAATAACAATCAACATCGCATTGCGAAAGACATGGCCATAAAGCACAGATTTTTCGCTTAGGCCTTTAGCGCGGGCGGTCATGACATATTGTTTGCGGATCTCATCCAAAAAACTGTTTTTGGTCAGCAAAGTCAGCGTAGCAAAAGCCGAGATGGTCGAAGCAAGAACCGGCAAAGTGATGTGCCACAGATAATCAACCGCCTTGCCAAAGAGCGACATATCTACAAATCCGTCCGAGGTTAGGCCCCGCAACGGAAACCACCGCACATATGAACCGCCAGCAAAGACCACCAGCAAAACAATTGCGAACAAAAAGCCAGGGATAGCATAGCCAATAATGATTGCACCACTGGTCCATGTGTCAAACTGCGATCCATCGCGGACCGCTTTTCGAATGCCTAAGGGAATGGAAATCATATAGGCCAAAAGCGTTGACCAAAGCCCCAGACTGATCGAGACAGGCATTTTCTCTAGCACAAGCTCTAAGACCCCAATAGACCTGAAATAACTTTCCCCAAAATCAAGCCTCGCATAGTTGCTCATCATAATTGTAAAGCGCTCAAAAACGCCGATCGTTTCTTTGTAGCATTCGGGGACCTTGGTCGACGGTTTGCCTGTGAACCCTTCTTCACAAATAATGCGGGCGAAGCCGAACTGACGTTCAAGATCGTCAATAAACTCGGGAGGCAACCCGCGCGAACCGATGTACCGTTCATCCGCCATGCCCTGATCTTGGCCCATTGCCGCGTCATTTCCACCGCCTGTGATGGCAGAAAAAGCATCCCCCTCACCCTCTAGGCGCGCAAGCACCTGCTCAACAGGTCCACCTGGCACAAATTGTGTCAGCGCAAAATTGATCACCATGATGCCAATCAGCGTTGGAATGACCAATAGTAGCCTCCGCAAAAGGTATGCCGTCATGCCTCCCCACCTTGCCCTAAAAGATCGAGCGTCATTAACGCAACGCCCCCTGTGACTTTAATTTTGCGGCTTTTTCAGGGTTAAACCACCAAAAATCCAACTCACCCAAAGCATAGGGAGGCAGGGTTTGGGGATGTTCATACTGGTCATAATAAGCGACGGTATGTTTGTTTTTATACCACTGAGGAACCCAAAACCGTTCGGCCCTAAGCACACGGTCCAGCGCCATGGTCGCATCGGTCAAGGCCTGTTTGCTAGTGGCTGCCATCACATCGTCGATCAGACGATCGACCGCGGCGCTTTTAAGGCCCATCACATTAAAGGCCGACACATCTGCCGTTTGTGAACCATAGAACTGTTTTAGCTCCGACCCTGAAAAATAACCTGATCTAGCTCTCGATGAGATGATGTCAAAATCATATGAGGGCGGGCGCGTGCGGTCCGTATATTGCGCGTCGTCGACCTTGGTCATCATGGCATCAATTCCCAGGGCTTTAAGATTTTCGACGTAGGGCAAGATCACGCGGTCAAAGGCAGGGCTGTCGTTCAAAAACTCAACCCGCAGCTTTTCACCCACCGCATTTGCGCGCATTCCGTCGGAGCCAACCGCCCAGCCTGCGGCATCAAGTAAAGCGCTGGCCTTGCGCAAATTACCACGATCAAGCTGCTTGGCGCCCGAAACATCTCCGTTAATCGCCGTATTAGTTAATATTGTGGGTTGCAACAGACCCGCATCAACCAAAGGTTGTAGATGGGAAAGTTCCGCCAATCGGGGCACGCCTTCAGCTGCCTGCCAGGTGTTTTCCCAAACCGAATTAATCCGCGCATAAAGCCCATAAAACAAAGTTTCATTCGACCATTCAAAATTGAACATCAAAGCAATCGCTTCACGTACGCGCAGGTCTTGGAATTTTTCGCGCCGCAAATTGAACAAAAAGGCCTGCCCTGAGGCTTTGTCGCCCGAGGGCAGCTCAGCCTTGACGACATGGCCCGCCTCAAGGGTTGGAAAATCATAAGAGGTGGCCCAAGATTTTGACGAATTTTCGTTGCGAAACGTATAGGTTCCCGCTTTAAAAGCCTCAAACGCAGCATTGCCATCGGAGAAATATTCTATGCGTATTTCATCAAAATTATTGGTGCCCTTCATCAAAGGATGCACGGCACCCCAATAGTTTGGATTGCGCTTATAGCTCAATGTTTGACCAACAATGACGCGGTCAGGCACATAGGGGCCGCTCCCCAAAAGAGGGGTCATATTTGACTCTTCTAGGTCAAGCCCATTGGATTGATAATGGGCCTTTGAAAAGATCGGCAGGCCCCCCATATCGGCGGGCAAATCGCGGGTTGGCTTACCTTGGGTAAAGGTGAATTCGACACGGTAAGGATCAAGGGCACGCGCTGATTCAACCTGTTCCGATAAAACAGTACGAAAATCGGTAAGGCCTTTGCTCAAAAAAGTCTCAAAGGAAAAAATCACATCATCGGCCGTCAGTGGAGTGCCGTCTGAAAAGGTAACATCCTTGCGCAGATTGAAAATCACCGACGAACGATCTTGCGGATATTCCATCGTCTCACAAATCAAACAATAAGATGCCCCAATCTCATCTGATGTCCCCGCAAGAAGGCTTTCTAACATCGTCGATGACATGGCCCCCGCCCGGCCTTTAAGCGAAAATGGGTTCATGGAATCAAATCCGCCCTGAGTCCATTCCGAGATATAGCCACCTTTTGGCGCATCGGGGTTTACGTAGTCTAAATGGGTAAAGTCACCACCATATTTCAAATCCCCAAAAGTCGAGATGCCATGCGCCTTGATCAGATCTTTCGATAAAACCACTTTCGCACCGCTTAAAACAAAAAGGCCAATCAGCGCCAAACTCAGTAGACCAAAAGCTTGACGGGCTTGGTGCGAATTTTGGGTTTTAGCAACTGCTTTGAATTTGCTTTTGGACATGAGACACCTCGATCTAATGAGAACTTCTCTTATGAAACTAAGGCAGCAACCAATGGTTTCGCAAGTTGCGAATTTGCAATAAGTGCCATTTTGGAAAAATAAAAGGGCCGCCCCGATGGGCGGCCCTTTTATATCTGCGTTTGATCAATCAATTCGTGGCTTGAAGCCAAGCTATCAAGTTAGCGCGATCTTGTGCTTTAGGCAGGCCCGCAAAACTCATTTTTGTGCCAGGTGCATACTTTTTAGGATTGGTCAAAAAACCATTAAGATTAGCTGGAGACCATACGTCGCTTTGCATTCCAACCAAAGTGGCCGAATAGCCAAAGCCTGCAACCGCCGCTTTGCCGCGCCCAACAACACCGTTCAGATGGGGACCCGTGCCGTCAGCGCCATCCATTTTATGGCAGGCTTTACATTTGGCAAAGACTTTTTCGCCTGCGCCCGCATCCGCGGCAGCGAACAGCTCATCAAATGAGGGACCAGCATCTGCAACTTCAGATTCTGCAGCTTCCGCACCAGTATCAATTACATAAGCCTGTGCTTCTTCACCGCCATGGCCTTCGCCATGCATCGAATAAATCGATTCTGAGGCCCAAGAACCTAATAAAAACAACAAAAGCGAACCACAAACGGCGCCTACAACTTTGGTGAATGTCATCGTGTCGAACATGCTGTGTCCTACTTCAGGGTTATTTTTTGCCTATCTACACGCTTCCCACCAGAGGATTCAAGGTGTACTAACGCGACCAATTGCCTCTATATGAGGGTTTTTTATAAAAATGAGGGCATAATGACCGGTCGTATCGCATTTCAGGGAGATTTAGGCGCCTATTCGCATCAGGCTTGCCACCTTTCACGTCCAGATATGGAAGCGGTACCGTGCTCCACATTCCAACAAGCAATTGACCTGTGCAAAAGCGGTGCAGTCGACTTGGCGATGCTGGCGGTGGAAAATTCGACTTATGGGCGGGTCGCAGATGTTCATTCACTTTTGCCAGAAAGTGGCCTTCATATCATTGATGAGACCTTTGTGAGGGTGCAAATCAGTCTCTTGGCCGTTAAAGGCACCAAATTGGCCGATGTAAAGCGAGTGCGGTGCATGTCGATTTTGGCAGGCCAGTGCGGACAATTTTTGCGATCTCATGATTTGGATTTTCTAAATTGGTCAGACAATGCCGCCGCCGCACAAGAGGTGGCGCGCCTCGGCGAGCCGCGTGAAGCAGCCCTTGCTTCGTCTTTGGCAGGCCAAATCTATGGTCTGGATATTTTGGCCGAAGGGATCGAAGATCACGACAATAACACCACCCGATTTTTGGTGATGTCACGTGAGGCCGACCAATCGCGCCGCGGAACGAGGCCCATGTTGACAAGCTTGACCTTTCGGGTACGCAATATTCCCGCGGCACTCTATAAGGCCTTGGGCGGCTTTGCGACCAATAGTGTCAATATGACTAAGCTTGAAAGTTATATGGTAGGTGGATCTTTCACCGCAACCGAGTTTTACGCCGACATCGAAGGACACCCCAAAGATCCCAATGTGGCCCGCGCGCTTGCAGAATTAAACTATTTCACTTCATCGGTGAATATTCTTGGAGTCTATCCGTCAAGCCGCACCTAATAGGTGCCCGCAAGCCAAGCTGAAATCAAATGATGGGCAATCGCCCCTTTGCGCGCGGGGGTGATTTCAGGGTGATGGCCTGCCATCACCTGCATCATCTCCTCTTTAGTAATCCAGCGCGCATCCTCAAGCTCAACCGGATCAAGTGTAATTTTCTCTGAGATGGCGCGCGCTACACAACCAAACATCAATGAGGCCGGAAAAGGCCAAGGTTGACTTGCATGATAACGCACATCCTCAACTGTGATCCCAGCCTCTTCAAAGACTTCACGCTCCACCGCCGCCTCCAGCGTTTCGCCTGGTTCAATAAAACCTGCCAAGCAGGAATACATCCCCTTAGGCCAAGCGTGTGAACGCCCTATAAGTGCCTGGTTGCCTCGCGTAACCAACATAATTACTACAGGATCCGTGCGGGGAAAATGCGACAATCCGCAGCCCGCGCAGGTGCGCTGCCATCCAGCTTTTTGTACATGTGCTGCAGCGCCACAAGCCGAACAAAAGCCCGAAACACTGTTCCAATGAACCAAGGCCTTGGCCGTGACAGCAAGTTCGCCTTCAAGGGGTGAGAGGGTCAGCATGATGCCACGCAACTCTAAAAAGGCGCAGTCAGAGCCCAAATCCGGATGGGTTTGTGCACTGTCGTCAAAAAATCCATCTACAACTTTGGGCTCGTCTTTTGGCTCCCACTCCGAGATATCGGCCGCGAAATAAGCCTGTTCGTCCGTTTGTCCCAAAAAATATATTTTCTGCTGGGCCAAATCCAGAAGCGCGTGCTCCCCCGCAATCCAGCCCAAAGTTTGATCATAGTGCACCAAAGGTTTTCCACGCCAGACCGGCAATATTTTTGCGTTTTCGAACAAAGCGGTTAGGGTTTTTGGCTCATCGCGCAAATGTGCTCTACGATCTAATCCGCCGCCGGAAAATGAAAGTTGTGAAAATGTCATCGCTTTCCTTTACGGTTCATAAACTTTGAGAAAGCTATATCCTATATATTAATGTGTGCAATTGAATTGCCAAGCGCCTTGCAGCTTAGAGTACAACCCCAATGGATAGAAAAAATGGTTTTTGAATTGTTTAGAGCCAATTACACTTTTGGCCTTGAAACCTTAGAAGCAAAAATTGGGCTTGCGCATTTTAGTTACAGGTCATTTGCGTGCCCATATTGCCGATTGATACTTTGCACCTTGTGACGCAGTTCTAGGTCAAGTTTGGTACAGCCGCTGCGCGAACACAATTTATTGACAAATAACTTGGGCGAAAGGCTGTAACCGTTTGACGAAAAAATGCCCAAGAATTGGTTGAATATCGGCTTATAGCCTCTAGCATCGTCACACTTGCACTGGTCGGCCTATGCTACTATATGAAAGTTGAGAGGTTGGCGCGGGCAGGCACCTCGCCAACCCGGTCAGGTCCGGAAGGAAGCAGCCGTAACGAGCCCCGCTTGGGTCGTTGTCCAGCCTCTCACCTCATTAAGGCTATCGTAGATTAAGCGCCCCCGTTTTGGTGTGCCAGCCACCTAAGGTGGCAATTGCTGGACGGGGGCACAGATGCAGCTTAGTCTATTTGCAAAGCCGAATCCTTAATTCAGACTTGAGGCCAAATGTCCGACACCACCGCGCAGGGTTACCGAGTTCTTGCCCGCAAATATCGCCCGCAAACTTTCGCCGATCTGATCGGACAAGAGGTGATGGTGCGCACCTTAAAAAACGCCTTTGCATCCGACCGCATTGCCCATGCATTTATCATGACAGGTGTGCGCGGGGTGGGTAAAACCACAACTGCACGGATCATTGCCAAAGGCCTAAACTGTATCGGCCCCGATGGTACAGGCGACCCCACCACAGAACCTTGTGGAGTATGCGAGCCCTGTCAGGCTATCACCGATGGCCGTCATGTTGATGTATTGGAAATGGACGCAGCCAGCCGCACAGGCGTGGGCGATATTAGAGAAATCATCGACTCGGTGCATTACCGCGCCGCTTCGGCACGCTATAAAATATATATAATTGACGAAGTCCACATGTTGTCAACCAGCGCCTTTAACGCGCTTTTAAAAACCCTCGAAGAACCACCAGCCCATGTGAAATTCATCTTTGCCACCACCGAAATTCGCAAAGTACCCGTAACCGTTTTATCACGGTGCCAAAGGTTCGACCTCAAACGGATCGAGCCCGAAGTGATGATGGCGCATCTAGCGCGAATCGCCGATCTGGAAGGTGCAAGCCTTGCCCCAGATGCGATGGCATTGATAACCCGCGCCGCCGAAGGGTCGGTGCGCGACGCCATGAGCTTGATGGACCAAGCCATCGCCCATGGCGGGGGAGAAACCAAAGCCGAGCAGGTGCGCGCTATGTTGGGTTTGGCCGATCGCGGCCGTGTGCTTGATTTGTTTGATATGATTATGCGCGGCGCCGCTGCCCAAGCGCTCGAGGAATTGTCCAGCCAATATGCCGACGGGGCAGATCCGATGGGGGTTTTGCGCGATCTTGCCGATATCACCCATTGGATCTCCGTAATCAAAATCACCCCAGAAGCGGCCAACGACCCCACAACTCCGCCAGACGAACGCAGCCGCGGCCTTGATATGGCCGAGCGTTTGGCCATGCGGGTCTTGTCGCGCATGTGGCAAATGTTACTAAAAGCCTTGGAAGAGCTACCGCTGGCCCCCAATGCAATGATGGCTGCGGAAATGGCTATCATTCGCCTAACCCATGTCGCCGATATGGATGACCCCGAAACGCTTTTGCGAAAATTGCAAACGATGACCCCGTTCGGGGCGGGCTCTGGCCCTTCAGGTGCTGCTACTAGCCGTGAAACGCAACAAACCGCACAGCAATCCACGGCTCAAACAACCCTGAAGGCCTCGCCCACAAACCAGCCACAGCGCATGATGTCTGGCCAAACGAGCCAGCAAACCGCACTTGCCTCAGATCCCGAGCTTGTTCCTGCCCTTGCGGCCTATCTGCAGTTTGAACATGTGGTCGAACTTATCCGCGAAAAGCGCGATATGAAACTGTTGGTTGAGGTCGAAGACCATCTGCACCTGTCGCGCTACAGTCCCGGGCGCATCGAGTTCGAACCTGGCCCCAATGCGCCGCGCGACCTAGCAGCCCGGTTAGCGGCGCAATTGCAAGCTTGGACGAATACCCGCTGGGCGGTCAGCATCGTCAATCAAGGTGGGGCCGCCACTTTGGCAGAAACCCGTCAAGCAGGGCAACGCGCGGACGAAGAACGCGCGCTAGAAACGCCTTTGGTGCAAGCTGTAATTGCCACCTTTCCGGGGGCAAAAATTAGCGCTATTCGTGCTTTGAATATATCAGCCCAAACGGCAGCTCTTGAAGCGCTGCCCGAGGTTGATGAAGAATGGGACCCCTTCGAGGAGGACTGAAAGGAAGAGTATGCTCAAAGGACTTGGTGGCTTGGGCGAAATGGCCAAAATGATGAAAGCTGCCCAAGATATGAAAAGCAAAATGGCACAGCTGCAAGAGGACCTGCGCCATATCGAGGTCACAGGCGAAGCAGGGCCACATTTGGTACGGGTGCGAGCAAATGGCAAGGGCGAGGTCAATGGACTTGAGATTAACCCCACAATCTTAGTGGCCTCAGAACAGCATTTGGTCGAGGATCTGATCCTTGCCGCCATCCGGGAGGCCCAGGCCAAAGCCGCCGCGCTAGGCGAAAGCGAAATGGCGCGCTTGGCCCATGATATGGGTCTGCCCGCCGGCATGAAGTTACCTTTTTAATGACAAAAAGGCCCGGCGACACGTCGCAAAACATTCAGCTTTTGATTGATCTGATGGCACGCTTGCCTGGCCTTGGGCCGCGCTCCGCGCGTCGAGCCGTATTGATGCTTTTAAAAAAACGCGCTGGCCTGATGGCTCCTTTGGCGCAGGCGATGGCCGAAGTGGCACTTTCGGCACAAGATTGTGCAACCTGCGGCAATATTGGCACTTCGGATATCTGTACGATATGCACCGACCCAGCGCGCGACAATGGCACGCTTTGTGTGGTGACTGATGTTGCAGACCTTTGGGCGCTGGAACGCTCGCAACTTTTTAAAGGACGCTATCATATTTTAGGAGGCACTTTGTCGCCTCTGGATGGTTTGGGACCAAATGAGCTACGTATTCCTGATCTAGCCAAACGCATCACTCAAGGGGAAGTACGTGAGGTCATTTTAGCCCTGAATGCCACCGTCGACGGCCAAACCACTGCCCATTATATTGCCGATATTTTGCGCCCAAGCGGTGTTTTAATCACGTCACTTGCGCAAGGCGTCCCAATAGGTGGCGAACTTGATTATCTGGATGATGGAACAATCGGGGCCGCCTTGCGCGCACGGGGCAATTTTTAACGCCAAACGCGGATCGGGTCTAAAATGACATATGATTTCCTTATGCTGACTGAACTGGCCGCAATGCTTTTCGCGGCAGGTGCGGCGACGGGGCTTTTGGCGGGCATGTTTGGCGTTGGAGGCGGCGCAATCTCTGTCCCAATATTGTTTTTTACCTTTGGTGAATTAGGTAGCCCCCCTGAGATTGCGATGCCGCTCGCCGTAGGCACCTCACTTGCGATTATTGTACCCACCTCGATACGCTCTGCTTATGGACATCATCAAAAGGGCGCTTTGGATTTAGCAGTTTTAAAAACATGGCTTTTACCAATTTTAATTGGCGTGCTTACGGGGGCAGCGCTGGCGCGCTTTGCGCAGCCTTGGGTCTTTCAACTGGCATTTGTCTTGGTTGCACAAATTATTGCCTTCAAACTTTTTTTTGGAAAATCCACATGGCGACTTGGCGATCATTTGCCCGTTGGCCGCGTGATGCATATTTACGGACTTTTGGTGGGGTTATCATCGTCGCTGATGGGCATTGGCGGCGGTGCTCTTTCAACCCTGATCTTAACACTTTATGGCCGCCACATTCACCAAGCTATCGCCACTTCGGCGGGGGTTGGGCTACTTATCTCGGTTCCGGGAGCGATTGGATATATCATTGCGGGTTGGGATAAAGCCGATTTGCCCTTTGGCACCTTTGGCTTTGTGTCCTGGCTTGCGTTGGTATGTGTCGTCCCTGCAACAATATTAATGGCTGGGATTGGTGTACGTATTGCCCATCGCCTGTCGCGGCGGGTGTTAGAAAAGACTTTTGGTGTCTTTTTGGTGGTAATGTCACTGCGCTTTATTTCAATGCTACTGGCGTAATATTAGCTCTTATCCAAAAACTGCCCATATTGACCCGCCAAAAAGACTAACGGTGCTTTTTGGCTAGTCACCACCTGACCGACATGTCCAATTATAATCAAATGATCGCCACCGTCATGCGTGGCGTATAAGTTGCACTCAAACCGCGCAGTGGAGCCGTCTAACACGGGCAAACCTCCACTTGTAACACGGTGATCAAGCCCAGCAAAGCCACCGCCTTCACCTGTAAAGTTAGGAATGACGCCAAACTGGTCTTGCGCCAAAATATGAATTGCAAAAGCCTTTGCAGCAGCAAAAACACCAAAGCGGCGCGAACTACGCGCCAGGGACCAAACCACCAAAGCCGGCTCAAGCGATAGGCTCGAGAAACTATTTGCCACAAAACCAACAGGTCCTTGCGACGTCATGGTCGAGACCAAAGTCACCCCCGTCGCAAAGCTCCCTAAAGCAGCGCGAAATGCGCGCTGCTTTTTTGCGTCAGGTACAAAATGGGTGATATCGTCTTGGTCATGTTGCATCATTTTATCTCGATCATTAGCGTCATAGTATGGATTTAGGTCAGCCAAGCCCTTTGGTCGACCCAATCCGATAAAAAAGGTAAAATAAATCACTTACGTGCGGTCAAGCACAGTGAGAAATTTGGCATTTGGCCAATCGGTTGCCATATTTCAGGTTTGGCCCCTGCGCAAAAGCTTAGCACCCTAGCGCTGCATTTACCAAACCGACTAACTCCTTAAAGATGGGAGAGCAGTTTTACAAATAATCTCCAAGCGGTGGGCATATACAGGTTAAATTTCGATCGCCCCAAATATTATCAACTCTCCCAACGGCGGGCCAATATTTATCTTGGCGGTGCGCGGCGGGGGGAAAGCAGCCGTCCGCCCGCGCGTAGGGGCGCGCCCAGTCGGACACCAAGTCTTCCAACGTATGGGGCGCATGATGCAGAGGGCTTTGATCATAGGGCATATCGCCCGCGGCAATCGCGTCAATTTCCGTACGAATGGACAAAAGGGCTTTGATAAAGCGATCAATTTCGGCCTTATTTTCGGATTCTGTGGGTTCAACCATCAGCGTGCCCACAACGGGCCAGCTCATTGTCGGAGCGTGAAAGCCATTATCAATCAATCGCTTGGCTATATCGTCAACCGTAACACCGTGCTTGGCAAAGGGCCGCGTGTCTAAAATACATTCATGCGCGACGCGCCCCTTTGCGCCGCGAAACATCACCTCAAACGCGCCATTTAGGCGGTTGGCTATGTAATTGGCATTTAAAATGGCTATGCGCGTGGCTTGGGTTAACCCGCGCCCCCCCATAAGCAAGCAATAGGCCCATGAAATCAGCAAGATCGACGCCGATCCATAAGCCGCCGCAGACACGGGCCCTTGATCAGGGTTGGTTTCAGGATGGCCGGGCAAATAGGGAGCCAGATGCGCTTTCACGCCAATAGGCCCCATGCCAGGCCCGCCGCCGCCATGGGGAATGGCAAAGGTTTTGTGCAGGTTTAAATGGCTCACATCACCGCCCACATCGCCCGGTTTCACAAGTCCCACCATCGCGTTCATATTCGCACCATCAATATAAACCATGCCGCCGTACTGATGGGTGATGGCGCAGACCTCTTGCAACGTTTCTTCAAACACCCCGTGGGTGGACGGATAGGTGATCATGCATGACGAAAGCTTATCACCCGCCGCCTTGGCTTTGGCGCGAAAATCATCCACGTCTATATTTCCCTGCCCGTCAGATACCACAACCACGACTTCAAGCCCCGCCATCTGCGCCGAGGCGGGGTTGGTGCCATGCGCCGACACGGGGATCAGGCAGATGTTGCGCGCGCCCTGCCCACGGGCTTGGTGATAGGCTTGAATGGTTAAAAGTCCCGCATATTCGCCCTGCGCACCCGAATTTGGCTGAAGCGAAATCGCGTCATACCCCGTGATTTCGCATAGTTTTTGCGACAAATCCGCCATCGCTTCATGATAGCCCGCTGCCTGATCTAGGGGCGAAAAAGGGTGCAAGCTGCTAAATTCGGGCCAGCTGAGCGGCATCATTTCCACCGCCGCATTCAGCTTCATGGTGCAAGACCCAAGCGGGATCATCGCGCGGTCAAGCGCCAAGTCGCGGTCAGAAAGCCTGCGCATATAGCGCATCAGTTCAAACTCAGACCCATTTTGATTGAAAACCCCGTGGCTTAGAAAAGCCGTGCCGCGTAGAAAGTCTGCCGCAAAGCCCAAAGTATCGGGCCTATCCGCGGGCGTCTTTGCACCAAAAACCTTTAGGATTTTTTGCAAAACCGCTTCGTTGGTCGTTTCATCTAGGCTCACGCCGATACGGTCATCATTGATTTTGCGAAAATTCATGCCCAAAGCACGGGCATCGGCCAAAAGCTGCGCCTGATTTGTACCCACTTCTAAAGTCAGCGTGTCAAAATAGCTTTGATTGCAAATTTTAATCCCCGCTTTGGCCAAAGCTTGCGCCACATAATGCGTGTTTAAATGCACTCGTTCGGCAATGGCGCGCAGGCCCTGTGGTCCGTGATAAATAGCGTAAAAAGATGCCATCACCGCCAAAAGCGCTTGGGCTGTGCACACGTTTGAGGTGGCTTTTTCGCGGCGAATATGTTGCTCGCGGGTTTGTAGCGCAAGACGGTAGGCCTTTTGTCCGCGCGCATCAATAGACACACCCACGATCCGCCCCGGCATCGACCGCTTAAGCGCATCACTACAAGCAAAAAACGCGGCATGCGGGCCGCCGTATCCCATGGGCACGCCAAAACGCTGGGCCGAGCCCACGGCCATATCCACCCCCATCGACCCCGGATCGCGCAGAAGGCATAGGGCCAAAAGATCAGTGGCCGCAATCATCAACGCCCCTTGCCCATGCAAAGCCTCTGCCAAAGGTGCCAGATCCCGCAGATCGCCGTAGCTGCCGGGATACTGAAAAATACCGCCAAAAAGCCCCGTTTTCGGCAAAGTTTCAGGCGCGCCTACCAGAACCTGGACGCCGATGGGTGCGGCGCGGGTTTTGATCACGGCAATGGTTTGCGGATGGCAGTTTTCATCCACAAAAAACTGCTTCGCCCCCGATTTTGATGCGCGTTCGGCCATGGACATAGCTTCGGCGGCGGCCGTCGCCTCGTCTAAAAGCGAGGCGTTGGCCATAGGCAGCCCCGTCAAATCCGCGACCATGGTTTGAAAGTTCAAAAGCGCCTCTAATCTTCCTTGGGCGATTTCAGGCTGATAGGGCGTATAGGCCGTATACCACGCAGGATTTTCAAAAATATTGCGTGCGATCACGGGCGGGGTAAACGTGCCGTAATAGCCTTGGCCGATCAGGCTGGTCATCACCTTATTTTTCGCAGCCACCCCGCGCATATGCGCCAAAAGGTCATTTTCCGACAAGGCAGGCCAGCTTAAATCAGTTTTTTGGCGCAGCGCATCCGGCACGGTTTCCTTGATCAGCTGATCCAAACTATCGACCCCAATGGCGGCCAACATTTGGTCAATATCACTTTGCTTGGGGCCAATATGGCGTGTTGCGGCAAAATCATCGGGATTATAGGCGCTTTTGGCGAAGGTCATGGGGGATCCGATCAAGGTAAAAGCAGGATTAACTTAAAAAAGCCACGTAATCGGCGCTGGTCATAAAGCCATCAAGCGCCGATAGGTCTTTGATTTTCATTTTAAAAAACCAAGCGCGCCCGTCTGGGTCTTCGTTGATTAGGCCCGGATTATCGGCTAAATCGGCATTCACTTCTACAATCTGACCATCAAGCGGCGCCAAAATATCAGAGGCGGCTTTAACGCTTTCAATTACAGCCACTTCTTGGCCAAGTTTCACGTCAGTACCGACCTGCGGCAGGTCAACAAAAACCACATCGCCCAAGCTTGACGCTGCGTGTTCAGTAATGCCAACCACCACCAGATCGCCTTCAAGGCGCAGCCATTCGTGTTCTTTCGTATATTTCATGTCGTGCTCCGTTTGCGAAAATGATTGGGGAAAAAGGGAAGAGCGCAGATTTTTACAGGTAGTTTTTTACCCCGAACCTCGCCCAGAAGATCAAGCCCTAGGGCGCTATGGGCGGCATCAACCAAGCCCATCGCGATCGGCGCTGAGAGCGAAGGCCCAAACCCGCCCGAGGTGACGCGGCCCACTTCAACGCCGCTGGTTGAAAACAAAACCGTGCCATCACGCATGGGCGCACGGCCTTCGGGGTAAAGCCCAACCCGCTTGCGCGTGGGGCCAGAGCGCATTTGCGCTTCGATCGCATCGGCCCCTAAATAGCCCCCTGCCCGCGCCCCATTTAGGCGGCGCTGTTTTGAAATGGCCCAAGTCAGGCCCGCTTCAATTGGGGAAATGCTGGTGTCAATTTCATGGCCATAAAGGCAAAGCGCCGCTTCAAGGCGCAAACTGTCGCGCGCGCCAAGGCCAATTGGGGCTACTTCGGGCATGGCGAAAAGCGCACGGGCCAGCGCTGCGGCGCCCGCATTTGGAACCGAGATTTCAAAGCCATCTTCGCCTGTATAACCCGAACGCGACACCCAGATTTCGCCAAAATCGCTGTTAAAAACGCCGCAATCCATGAAGTATAAAGACTGAATATCGGGCACAATCCGCGTCATCTCTTTGGCCGCAAGCGGACCTTGCAGCGCCAAAAGCACGCGCTCGGTTACGGAGGTGATGAAAGCCTGTGCGCTCAGTTCAGCCGCGAAATGCGCCAGATCTTCGGTTTTGCGCCCCGCATTGACCACGATAAAGAAATGATCGCCCCGATTGGCAAACATCACATCGTCTAAAATTCCACCATTTGCCTGCGTTAAAAACCCGTAGCGCTGGCGCCCATGCCCCAAACCTAAGACATCAACGGGCATCAAGCGTTCAAGCGCCAGCGCCAAATCGGCCATTGTGGTTTTGGGGTAAAGCAGCACTTGGCCCATGTGGCTTACATCAAACAACCCAGCCTTTGCGCGGCAGTGCAAATGTTCAGCCATCACGCCCATGCCGTATTGCACGGGCATATTATGACCGGCAAAGGGCGCGAATTTGGCCCCAATTTCGGCGTGTAAATCTTCCAGAACCAAACTGGCCAGCGACAACGCGGTTTCGGACATTATGCCCCCCCAAGTTATGCTGGTAAATGGCCCAGCACCGATCAAACGGGTAACCCCCGTTCACGATGCCCCTTCTGTCTTTGCCCAACTTGAGCACCTGAGATTATTATCCCTTCGGCGGGCCTAAGGCCACTCTCCAGAATCTATAGTCTTGGGGTCCTTTTGCCTGAGAGTTTACCAGGGCGGTTGCTCCTTCGGCACGAGATCACGGGGTGATTTCACTTCTCCCACCAAGACGTAATCAAAATAGGCTAGGCGCAAAATAATTTCAAGATAAATTTTCACGCAAAGTCAAAATAGTGCAACCCACTGTTTAAAATATATTATTTTCTACCGCGAAAGAATCGCGCCTTGGCGTAAAGCGCTTCCAGCCTTTGCATCCGCTGCGACGTATCTTCCCAAGTCAGCGATTGCACACCTGCAAGCATCGTCTCAACCAAGACCTGAATAGCCACTGTCGAATCCCAGGCCGAGGGCACTTCGATCTGTGCCGAAAACCGATAGCGGGCAAAGGCCGCGGCGGGGCTGACCCAAGGATCGGTGACCAAAATCACCTCGGCACCCTGTTCTTTGGCCAGTTCTACCAGTTGCAGCACGTTGTTTTCATAACGTCGAATGTCAAAAGCCACCAAAATATCGCCTTCGCTCATTTCTAAAAGGGCAGGCGGCCATGTGTTTGAAACGGGCATCAAAAGTTCAACATTGGGCCTGACCACCTTCATTTGGGTGACAAAATATTCGGCCATAGCCAGCGTGATACGTCCACCCGTGGCAAAAACCTTGCGGGTCGGATCAGCCATCAGGCTGGTGACCGCGTCGAATTCGGCATGGTCAATTTGGGCCAAAGTGGTTTTCAAATTGCCCAGCACGGCATCGGCAAAGCGGTTTAAAATATGCGTGTCAGGCGCATCATGAGACCAGCGGTCATGTTTGGCCAAAGGGCTTTCAAGGCGGGCTTCAAGTTCGCCCCGAACCGCCGTTTGCAATTCTTGAAACCCCGAAAACCCCATTTTCTGCGCCCAGCGCACCACCGTAGGGGCCGATACTTCAGCCGCTTTGGCGATGTGATTGACCGATCCCATCAGCGCCATCGGGTAATTGCGCAGCACATGGGTGGATAAATTCCGCTCTGTGCGCGTCATATTTTCGATGGTGATGCGCAACAAATCTTCGATCGATTTCGCGGTTGCTGACAAATTAAGCACTCCCATCCCAAAGTCGTGATTCTACTCTTAGAAACGTTTCTAACATAAAAAAAAAATTAGAAACACTATTGACAGAATCGGGGCCCATCGCTGACGGTAATCCGTGGGGCGTTAAGCCTTTGTTAGGAATATTCTATGAATTCGCATCAGGCAGTGATCGTTGATCAAGAAACAGCGCAAGGGCGCTTTGTTTTTGTTTGCGAACACGCGTCGAATGTTTTTCCCGAAGCTTGGGGCGACTTGGGGCTTGGCGCAGATCAGCGCCAAGCCCATATCGCTTGGGATCCAGGCGCTTTGGGGCTGGCGTGGAATCTGGCAAAAGCGCTTGATGCGCCCTTGGTGCATGCGCCTTGGTCGCGGCTGATTTACGATTTAAACCGACCGCCACAGTCTAGTGGCGCCATGGCCGAACGCTCTGAAACGCATGAGATTTCTGGCAATAAAAATCTAAGCGCAGCCCAGCGGCTTGCGCGCACGAAAGCACTTTACCTGCCCTTTCACGACCGTTTGCGCGGCGTGATTGCGCTGCGTTTGGCGCTCGGGCTTCAGCCCATCCTTGTCACCGTGCACAGCTTTACCCCCATTTATCACGGCCAAAAGCGCGCCATGGAATTTGGGGTGATCCATGACCAAGACCCAAGGCTGGCCCAAGCTCTTTTGGCCCGCGCCAAGGACCATTTGGGCCTGATCACGAAGCTGAATGAACCCTATAGCGCCACAGATGAGGTGACCCACACCCTAGCCCTGCAAGCCACACCTTACGCAATTGCCAATGTGATGCTAGAGGTACGCAATGACTTGATCGCCACAAAGGCGCAGCAAGCGGATCTAAGCGCGCGCCTTGCCCCTATTTTGCAAGATGCAGTTTATGACCTGACTCCCTCACAAGGAAGCCATTGATGTCCGCATTCCTAAGCTCACACGTTCGATTTGTTGATCGGGTGAACCAAACCATCGGCAGGTTTGCGATGTATCTTTTATTTGCGATGATGGGGATCATGCTTTGGTCATCGCTTACCAAATTCATGCATCTGCCCGCAATGTGGACGCTTGAAATGGCACTGGTTGCCTATTACATGCTGGTCGCTTTGTGGCGCAGTTTGGCGTTATTCCTGTGACTGTGCCTTGGGAAGACGTAGAAGTGGCGCTGCAAACAGGCGAGCTTGACGGTTTGGCTTGGTCTAGGATTACCGAAGACTACACCTCGGGCTGGTCGAAAGTTGCACCTTACTTCCTAAACAACAATATATCGGGCGCTTGGGTTGGGCATTTCTTTGCCAATATGGAGCGTTGGGACGAAGTGCCTGCGCATCTGAAACAACTCTTGCAAACATGCTTTGATCAGTCGCATTATCATCGCCAATGGTGGTATTGGGCGGGCGAAGCCAAGCTGCGGGTGGAAGGGCCAGATATGGAGCTGACCTCGCTTCCTGCGGAAGACTACGCCAAGCTAGAAGCCGCCACGCATGTGTTCTGGGATGAAAGCGAATTAAAAGCCAAAGTCGTGTCGATCATCCGTGCCTATAATGACACGATGGTTAAAGCGGGCCAACTTTACCGCTACTAATATGTAAAGCGCCCTGCTCCCATTTGGGGGGGCAGGGCATTATTTCGGAGACGCCCAATGCCTGCTAATATGACTTTTCAAGCCCTGAAAACAGCCATTAAGGCTGGTGAGATCGACACGGTCATCACCTGCGCCTGTGATATGCAGGGCCGCCTTCAGGGGAAACGCTTTCACGCCATGCATTTTCTGGACAGCGCTTATGAGGAAACCCACTGCTGCAATTACCTGCTTGCCACCGATCTAGAGATGGTCACGGTTCAAGGTTATGAAGCCTCATCTTGGAACCGCGGTTATGGCGATTACACGCTCAAACCCAATCTGGACACCATTCGTAGAGTTCCCTGGCTGCCTGGCACCGCAATGGTCATGTGCGATCTCTACGATCACCACGGCCACACGCTCGTGGCCCATGCGCCGCGCAGTGTTTTGATGGCGCAAGTCGCCCGCGCCCGCGCCATGGGGTTTGAACCCATGATGGCCACCGAGCTTGAATTTTACCTTTTTGAAGAAACCTATCCGCAGCTGTTTGATGCGAAATACCGCGAAATGACCCCTGTTTCGCGCTATAATATTGATTACGGCATCATGGGCTCGGCCCGTGATGAACCCGTGATGCGTGATCTGCGCAATCATCTTTACAACGCAGGCATCCCAGTGGAATGCACCAAAGGCGAAGCCGACGCTGGCCAAGAAGAGATCAACGCGAAATATTCCGACGCGATCGACACCGCCGATATGCACGCGATCATCAAATGGGCCACCAAAGAAATCGCGCAAAACCACGGCAAATCCGCAACTTTCATGGCCAAATATCACCATGACAAAGCCGGGTCCTCATCGCATGTGCATCAATCGCTTTGGGCAGGGGGTAAGAATATCTTTTATGACGCCGAAGCGAAACACGGCATGTCAGCTGTGATGCAAAGCTATATGGCGGGGCAGCTGGCCCATGCCCGTGAATTTGCTTATTTTCTAGCTCCTTACATCAATTCTTACAAACGCTTTTGTGTCGGCATGTTTGCACCCACCAAAGCGGTTTGGAGCCTTGATAACCGCACCGCAGGCTTTCGCGTTTGCGGCGAAGACACCAAAGGCGTGCGGGTGGAATGCCGAATTGGCGGCGCCGATTTAAACCCTTATCTGGCTTGTGCGGCGCTTTTGGCCGCGGGGCTTGATGGGATTGAAAAAGGCATGAAACTGCAACCCGCCATTTCGGGCGATCTTTACGGTGCGGGCGATGTGACCGCTATTCCACATTCGCTATTGGAAGCCGCCGAAGAATTGCGCGAATCTGACTTTCTGAAATCAGCATTTGGCGCAGATGTGGTGGCCCATTACCACCGCGCCGCCCTTTGGGAGGTTGAGGAATCATTGCGCGTGGTTACCGATTGGGACCGTGCGCGCGGATTTGAACGGGCTTAGTTTTCAACAACGCCCTTGGCGGATGGTGACCCACCGCTGGGGGTTAGAAAGGTCAATATGACAAAAATGATTCAGTGTATTTCGCCCGTAGACGGGCGGATCTATGCCGAGCGGCCTGCGCTTAGCTTGGCCGATGCCGAAGCTGCCGTGGCTCGCGCCCGAAAAGCCCAAAGTGCTTGGGCCGCGCGCCCCTTGGCCGAACGCATCACTTTGGTTCAAGCGGGGGTGAAAAATCTAAACGCCTTGAAAGACGTGATCGTGGAAGAGCTAGCTTGGCAAATGGGCCGTCCCACGCGTTACGGTGGCGAATTTGGCGGCGTGAATGACCGCACGGCCTATATGTCAGGCATTGCGGCCGCCACTTTGGCGCCCCAGATTGTGGAAGACAGCGCTACGTTCAAACGCCAAATCACCCGCGAAGCGCTAGGGGTTGTGGCGATCATCGCTCCCTGGAACTACCCCTATTTGACCACGATCAACACGCTGGTTCCGGCATTAATTGCGGGCAATACCGTGATTTTGAAACATGCCAGCCAAACGCTTTTGGTGGGCGAGCGCATGTTTGAAGCCTTTGCCGCCGCAGGCCTGCCTTCGGATGTATTCCAAAACCTGTTCCTAACCCATGACGTGACCGAAGCCCTGATCAAAGCCCGCGCCTTTAACTTTGTGAACTTCACAGGCTCAGTCGCAGGCGGCGCCAATATCGAGCGCGCAGCGGCAGGCACATTCACGGGCCTTGGGCTTGAACTTGGCGGCAAAGATCCTGGCTATGTGGCCCAAGACGCCGATCTTGACGCCGCGGTTGATAGTTTGATGGACGGAGCCATGTTTAACGCGGGCCAATGCTGCTGCGGGATTGAACGCATTTACGTGCATGAAAGCCTTTATGACGCCTTTGTTGAAAAATCGGTGGCTTGGGTCAAAGCCCTAAAACTTGGCAATCCTTTTGATGCCACGTCCACCCTTGGGCCCATGGCGCACCGCCGTTTTGCCCAAATCGTGCGCGACCAAACCGCCGAGGCGATCAAAGCGGGCGCAAAACCCCTGATCGATCCCGCCCTTTTCCCCACCGATGATGGCGGCGCCTATCTAGCACCGCAAATCTTGGTCAATGTGAACCACAACATGCGCGTCATGGGCGAAGAAAGCTTTGGGCCTGTGGTGGGGATCATGAAAGTGGCGTCTGACGCCGAAGCGGTCACCCTGATGAATGACAGCCCCTACGGCCTAACCTGTTCGATCTGGACGGCAGACGCCGAGCGCGCGGCCACCATTGGCGCGCAAATCGAAACGGGCACCGTGTTTATGAACCGCTGTGATTACCTTGACCCAGCCCTGTGCTGGACGGGCTGCAAAGACACAGGCCGCGGCGGATCGCTATCGATGCTTGGCTATTATTCTGTAACACGCCCGAAATCTTATCATCTAAAAAAGGTGACGAAATGACCGTCTCGACTATGAATTGGAACTACCCAACCGCCATAAAATTCGGCCTTAAACGGATCGAAGAATTGGCCAACCATTGCCAAGCCGCAGGTGTGACCCGCCCGCTTTTGGTAACCGACAAAGCGCTGGCATCGCTTCCCATCACAGCGCAAGCGCTGGCGATTATGGAAAAGGGCGGCTTGGGCCGTGCGGTTTTTTCCAATGTGGATCCAAATCCACACGAAGGCAATCTGGCCGAAGGTATCGCCGTTTATTTGGCGGGCAATCATGACGGAGTGATTTGCTTTGGCGGCGGCTCGGCGCTTGATCTGGGCAAGCTCATTGCATTTATGGCACGCCAACGCGCTGATCTATCGATCTGGGATCTTGAAGATATTGGCGATTGGTACACCCGCGCCGATGCATCAAAAATAGCGCCCATTATCGCGGTGCCAACAACGGCGGGCACGGGTTCAGAAGTCGGCCGTGCGGGCGTTTTGACCAATAGCGTGACCCATAAGAAAAAGATCATTTTCCATCCCAAACTCATGCCCACGATCACGATCTGCGATCCTGAACTTACGGTCGGAATGCCTTCTTTCATTACCGCAGGCACGGGGATGGACGCGCTGGCCCATAGCCTTGAAGCCTATTGCAGCCCGTTTTATCACCCAATGTCACAAGGCATTGCGCTTGAAGGGATGCGTTTGGTTTTTGAAAACCTGCCCACCGCCTTTGCCACCCCCACCAACATAGAAGCCCGCGCCCATATGATGAGCGCGGCGGCCATGGGGGCCGTGGCGTTTCAAAAAGGCCTGGGCGCGATACATTCTCTGTCGCATCCTGTTGGCGCGGTTTATGGCACGCATCACGGCACGACCAATGCGTGCGTGATGCCGATGGTGTTGGATTATAACCGGCATGCCATTGAAACCCACATCGAAAAAGCCGCCGCCTATTTGGATATTGCAGGCGGGTTTGAAGGGTTTAAAGCCGCCGTTCTAAAACTGCGGGTTGATCTCAACATTCCCAAAACCCTAACCGAAATGGGCGTTAAAGCCGCCGATCTGGATATGCTGACCGAGATGGCTTTAGAAGACCCATCCTGCGGCGGCAATCCGATTGAAATGACGCGTGAAAATACCCGAGCTTTGTTTGAGGCCTGTATGTAAACAGGCAGATTCCTGCAGCCATAAGAGTACCGTTGGATGATCTTTGATGAACGACGATCAGAGTTGGGCGAAGGCCCCTTTTGGCACCCAAAACGGGAGGCCCTGTTTTGGTTTGACATTTTGAAACAAAAACTTCTGACGAGAGATGCCCAAGGCCCACAAGAATGGTATTTTTCAGATATGGTTTCGGCCGCAGGTTGGATCGATCACAGCAGTTTACTGATCGCTTCGACCGGTGGCCTTATCGTATTTGATCTTGAGCACAAAACCCAAAGGCTTTTGTGTGGATTTGAGGGTGACCCACCCCACAACAGGCCCAATGACGGACGGACCGACCCACAAAACGGCTTTTGGATAGGAACGATGAGTCAAAGCCATGCGCCGAATGCGGGGGCTATCTACCGATATTACCGTGGCACGCTGCGCAAACTCTTTTCAGGTCTAACGATTCCAAATACGATCTGCTTTTCCCCCGACGGGCAAAGCGCCTATTTCTCTGATACACCCTCAGGCCACGTCATGCGGGTGGCACTTGATACGCAGGGTTGGCCTAAGGGCAAACCAGAGGTTTATCTAGATCTAAAGCCCCTTGGTCTAAATCCTGATGGGGCTGTAATTGACACCGCAGGTATGATGTGGCTGGCACAATGGGGTGCGTCACGAGTTGCGGCCTATGGGCCTGATGGGGCCTTTGTCAAAGCGATCAGCTTTGATGCGCCCAATATCAGCTGCCCAGCCTTTGGCGGTGATAACCTGCGAACACTTTACTGCACCTCGGCACAAGAGGGTATGGCCCCCGACGCGCGCGCTCGCACCCCCCACGCGGGCAAAGTCTTTGCACAAGCCAATGTGGCCTTGGGCCAAATCAGTCCCCGAGTGATCTTATAAGGGCCAAGAGCTTAGGAGTCGCGCTTGGCGATCCAATCAAAGTCGGGGTGATTTTCAAAACGCCAGTTACGCCGAGGGCCCGCCATCACATTTAGGTAGTACATTTCGAACCCATAGGGCGCACCACACGGGTGATGGCCTTTAGGCACCAAAACCACGTCCCCATCCGCAACGGCAATGGTTTCATTCAAGCTAAGATCATCATTAAAAACCCGCTGCACCCCAAACCCCGAGGCAGGATTTAAACGGTGGTAATAGGTTTCCTCAAGATAAGTCATATCAGGGAACTTATCTTCATCATGGCGGTGCGGCGGATATGACGACCAATGCCCCGAGGGCGTGAACACTTCCGTCACCAGCAAATGATCTGCAATGTCGCGATCTTCCATCGCGATGGCGTTGATATAGCGGGTGTTCGTGCCCTTGCCGCGCACGGAGGTGGCGATGCCCTGCGGCCCGATGATCTGCGCCTGATGGCCTCCGCGCCCAGGAGCCGTGCAAACGGCCAAAACACAATCGGTCGTGGCTTTGGCAGACCAGTCGGTGCCATCAGGCAGATAAAGACAATGGGGCGGCGTTTGTTCAAAGACCGACATCCGATCCCCAAGTACCCCAAAATCGCACCCAGCGCCGTTGATCTGGGCCTTGCCCTCGACTAACACCAAGATCACTTCGCGCGCCCCTGTCTCCTCGGAGGCACTTTCACCCGCTTTAAGATGGTAAAGTCCAAAACCCACATAGGCCCAATCGGGTGATTTAGGCCCGCGCGCTTTGGCTGGGGTAATGTCATGCACCTTGCCGCTTTGGCCTTTGGGTTTGCGTAAAAGATCGCTCATGCACGCGGCCCAAGATGGACAGGATCCAGCGCCAAACCCGAGGCCGCACAAAGCGACACAATATAATCATAGCCCATTTTAGAATAGTGATAGGGGTTGGCTTTGGCGGGGTCTTGCTCGGCTTCGACCACTATCCAGCCTTTGTAATCCATTTTGGCCAAAAAGTCCGTGATGGCGGCAAAATCAATGATCCCGTCAGAATCACCCGGCACAGTAAAGGCCCCTGCGATGACCGCATCTAAAAAGCTTCTATCGTGATCTCTAATTTTGCGGGCCACATCGGCGCGCACGTCCTTAAAGTGCACATGCCGCACACGGTCGCCCCATCGGTTCAACGTGCCCATCACATCCGCCCCGCCAAAGTGCAAATGGCCCGTGTCAAACAGCAAAGTCACCTCGGGGGATGAACTTTGCATCAACACATCAATATCATTTTGATCTTCGATCATCGAGCCCATGTGATGATGATAGGCCAAAACCATACCCTGATCAGCCATCCATTTAGCAACTTCGCTAAGTTTCGCGCCATAAGCCATCACATCCGAACGGCTCAGCTTGGGGCGCTGATTGATCGAGGTGGTAATATCGCCTTGTACGGTATTTGAGCATTCAGCATAAACCAAACAGGGCGATTTAAGCGCCACGAATTGCTCAACCTGTCGCGAGATGGCGGCGATTTCATCGGCCACCGAATTCACCATCAAATTGCCCGAGCACCAACCCCCACAAAGTAACAGATGGTTTTGATCGAGATATTGGCGCAGAACTTCGGTGTCTTGAGGCATGGCGCGGCCGCGCTCTATCCCACTATAGCCGATGGCGTAGGATTCTTGCAAAGCTTGCTGCATCGAATAGGCCGCCGTCAAATCGGGCAGATCATCATTTTGCCACGCAATCGGTGAAATGCCTACCTTAACGCTCATTTTCTTGTCTTTCTTTCAACGCATTTTCATAAATAATGCGTTTTTGCACGACCTGTGGGCGGCTGCTTACCTCGGGGACGGCCACTTCCCACCAAGTGCCGCCAAAGGGCGTACTTGGATAGGGATCTGTGTCAATCACGATCACATAGGGGCCCTGAACGCTGGCGCGTTTCGCCAATGCAGCCTCAAGCTCGGCAATCGAGGCTACCTTGACCGACTGCGCCCCCATCGCCGCCGCATGGGCAGCAAAATCGATAAATGAGGGGCGCGCTTGCACGCTATGGACCAAAAGATTGTTAAACTCAGCCCCGCCCGTGCCCATTTGCAAACGGTTAATGCAGCCATACCCGCGGTTATCGGTCACAACCACGGTAAAGCTGATGCCCATCATTGCTGCCGTCGCCATTTCCGAATTGGCCATCATATAGGTGCCATCGCCAGTGAAGCAGATCACATCGCGTTCAGGCTCAGCCATCTTGATGCCGATAGCGCCTGCGATTTCATAGCCCATACAGGAAAAGCCATATTCCATATGGTAGCTGCCGGGTTGATCGGCTTTCCAAAGCTTATGAAGTTCGCCCGGCATGGTGCCCGCCGCACTCATCACCACCGTTTGTGCATGGGAAGCCCGCTGCACGGCGCCTACCACTTGCATGTCGGTGGGCAGTTGGTTTTGATCTGCGGGCGGGGCGGTCAGCGGGTCAACTTTGGCAAACCAGCTGGCTTTCACATCAGCACTTAAGGCGGGGGCTTTGTGCGCGCCCAAAGCGGCACTTATTTCTTCTAAAGCCACGCGGGCATCGGCCACCACGGGCGTGGCGCGATGTTTAGTCGCGTCATAAGCGGTCACGTTTAGGCTGAACACACGGCGCGCGGGGTTTTGGAAAAGCCCCCAAGATCCGGTGGTGAAATCTTGAAACCTTGTGCCTATGCCAAGGACCAGATCGGCCGCTTCGCAAATGCCGTTGGCGGGTTCGCCCCCCGTGACCCCAATGGGCCCCAGATTAAGCGCATGATCCCAAGGCAAAGCCGATTTTCCCGCTTGCGTCTCCACCACGGGAATGGCGTGTCTTTCGGCAAAGACTTTCAGTGCGGCGGTAGCTTTTGAATAATGCACGCCGCCACCTGCCACGATAACAGGTTTTTTAGCGGCTTTAAGCGCAGCCACAACTTCAGCCAATTCATCCAAATCTGGGCGCTGACGGCGTTGATTCCATACTTTAGGTTCAAAGAAACTAAGCGGATAATCAAAGGCTTCGGCCTGCACGTCTTGGCACATGGCCAAGGTAACGGGGCCGCAATCGGCAGGATCGGTCATGGTGCGAAAGGCGCGGGGCAAGGCGTTCATCAGCTGCTCGGGGCGGGTGATGCGGTCAAAGTAGCGGCTCACAGGTTTAAACGCGTCATTCGCGGTAATGGTGCCATCGCTGAAATCTTCGATCTGTTGCAAAACAGGATCAGGCGCGCGGCTTGCAAAAACATCGCCCGGCACCAGCAAAACTGGCAAGCGGTTGGCATGGGCCAAGGCCGCCGCCGTGACCATATTAGTGGCCCCCGGCCCGATGGACGAGGTTACCAGCATCGCCCGCGAACGGCGCAACTGCTTAGCATAGGCGATGGCGGCATGGGCCATGGTTTGTTCATTGTGGCCGCGGTAGGTGGTGAATTGGTCTTTTACCCCGTGCAGCGCTTCGCCAATGCCAGCCACATTGCCATGGCCAAAAATCGCCCACGCGCCCGCTATAAATGCCTCTCCACGCGGATTTTTTTGCACCATAATATAGCGGATCATTGCCTGAGCGGCGGTTAAGCGGATTGTGTTGGCCATTATCACTCCTAAGCGCGTTTGCGTGCGCCGTCCCAAATTTCGCAAAGTCTTTCATAGCGCTGTGCCATTTGATCTATCGCGTCTTGATCTGTCAATTCACCTTTGAACCAAGCCTTGGCACTATCAGCAAAAATAGTGCGCCCTACGGCAAAACCCTTCACAAGATCAAACTGTGCAGCCACTTCGAAACTAGCTTTGAGCTCGGCTTCGGGGGCATCAAGGCCTAAAACCACAATCCCACGGGTGTGGCTGTCATGCTGTTCGATCGCTTTGATCGCGTGCTCCCACGCCAAGGCCGATTGCATCGGCTCAAGCTTCCACCAATCAGGATAGACTCCTTTTTTATACCAGTGACGGATCACTTGTGCCGTGGTTAAAGCATCAACCGCCGCCACTTTTGAGGGGATCACTTCAAGCAAAAATTCCAGTCCATTGCGCCGTGCCGCTTCAAAAAGGCGGATCACTGTTTCTTCTTGTTTAGTCCACATATCGGCATCATCAAGTGGGTGGCAAAAGCACAAGACCTTAACCACATTTCCGCGCGCCCACTGGCCAAGCCCGCCATAATCGGACCCAAGCTCCGGCTCGAGCACTAATGGGCGCGAGCCGGGCCACTCAACGGGGCGGCCGATCCAAAGACCCGTCCCCGAGGCCGCGTGCAGCGCTTGGCGACCAATTCGATTGTCGCATAAAATGCCGTAACCATTTTGGCCATTTTGCACGCGCAAAGCCGCTTGCAGGCATAGCTCTTTAAAGGCCGCACCTTTTTCAAGATCATAGCCTTGCAAGGTTTCAAGCTGCATCCGATGATCAAAGGCAAAGACCCGCATATTGGGCCATCGGCCCGCGCGATTGGTTGACCAATGGATTTGCTCTACCTCTTTATCATTGCGCAAATCGGGGCGCACAAGACCGCGTTTTAGAAAGAAACTTAGCTCTTCCAATGACGGGTAGGCGGGCGTGCAGCCGTGGCGTGATACGGCAAAAGCACCGCAAACATTGCCATATTTAAGGGCTGTAGGCCAATCGCACCCGTCGAGCCACCCTTTCAACAGACCCGAGAAAAATCCATCGCCCGCGCCTAAAACGTTGAAAACCTCGATCGGGAAACCTTGACCAGTTTGGCCTTGCTCAAGACTATCGGGAATAGCTCCTACAAAGGCGGCCGCTCCCAAAGCGCCGCGTTTGCACACAAGCGTGGCCCGACTAACGGCACGTACCGCGTGCAGCGCTGCAAGCGTGTCTGTGGTGCCGCCAGCGATGTGAAACTCTTCTTCCGTGCCAACAATCAGATCAAAATAATGTAAGGTCGCTTGCAATTTTGCAGTCACCGCAGCGCTTTCGACAAAGCGGCTTTCGCCGTCATTATGCCCCGCAACCCCCCAAAGATTAGGGCGATAATCAATATCAAGCGCAGTTTTAAGCCCTTGTTCACGCGCGATTGCAAGGGCCTTTAGGGTTGCACCCTCGACCAGCGGATGGCTAAGATGAGTGCCCGTCGCCACAATGGCCCGCGCCGAGGCGATGAAATCGGGATCAATATCATCCGCTGTTAGTCCCATATCAGCGCAATTTTCGCGGTAAAAAATCAGCGGAAACTGCGTTTGATCTCGAATACCTAAAATCACCAAGGCGGTCAAACGGTCGGGGTCAACCTTAACCCCGCGCGTGTCTACCCCTTCGCGGGTCAACTGCTCAGTGATAAAGCGGCCCATATGTTCATTGCCAACGGCGGTGATGACGGCAGACTTCAACCCCAACCGCGCCGTACCACAGGCGATATTGGTGGGCGAGCCGCCTATATATTTTTCAAACGATCCCATATCCTCGAGCCGACCACCGATTTGCGCCCCATACAGATCAACTGAACTGCGCCCAATGGTTATAAGGTCAAGTGTCTTTGTCATTTTACGGATCCTTCATAGCCGGAGCCTTCGCCTTGAAACAATTTAATCATCACATTTTTTTGGCTTACGCTGCCGGACAAACCCAAGCGCCGCCCAAAGAGCACTCCTCCGCAGTTTTTTATAAACTGATACCGCTAACATAAATAAGAATAGCTAAAGCACAAGCTCGAAACATTTAATCAGGAACAAAAACTACGGTAGCCGCGCGCAACCATTTGACTCTTTCAATGCGTTTTCGACTTAAGATAATAAGCTTCGCTATAATAGGACTTCACATAACGGCGCCGATTTGCCATGGAACGAACTCATAATCTCCTAAGCCTTGGAGTTCTGACTTGGTTTTCTCGCCCGACGCCATACGTAGCCACATATTAAAAATATCCTGGCCAACCTGTTCAACGCTAACACCATCGGTCAAAATACTCCCAGCATTCAGATCCATGTCATCACTCAAGCGATGAAACATTTCTGTGTTTGTAGAAATTTTCATCGAAGGTGAAGGCTTTGCCCCAAATGCGGATCCGCGGCCCGTAGTGAACGCAATCAGATTACAGCCAGATGCAATTTGGCCAGTAACTGAAGCCGGGTCATAGCCCGGGCTATCCATAAACGTAAAACCACGTGCTTTGATGGGTTCGGCATATTTATAGACACCGGTTAAAGGTGTGGTCCCCCCTTTGGCCGCAGCCCCTAAACTTTTTTCCAAAATCGTTGTTAGCCCACCCTTTTTGTTGCCAGGACTTGGGTTGTTGTCCATCGAACCTAAATTACGAGCAGTGTAATCCTCCCACCACTTAATAAGCGAAATCATTTTTTCGCCTACTTCTTGAGAAATGGCGCGCGCAGTTAAGAGATGCTCCGCCCCGTAAATCTCAGGGGTTTCAGCCAAAACACCGGTTCCACCTTGGGCCACCAAAAGATCACATGCGTAGCCCAACGCAGGATTGGCCGTAATCCCAGACCAAGCATCAGACCCGCCACATTGCAACCCAACCATTAGTTCTGACGCAGGCGACGATGTCCGCTCGAACGCATTCACCAAAGGCAACATCGCCTCAATTTTGCGAATTCCTAGATCAACCGTTTTGCGCAGTCCGCCTACATCTTGGATATTCATCGATTGGAATAAAGGCCCAGGGATCAAACCATAGGCTTCGATCAGCCAATCGATTTGATTCATCTCGCAGCCCAACCCGGCCATTAAAACTGCGCCAACATTAGGATTTCGAGCATAACCCCACATGACGCGCTGAAGAGCTTCGAAACCTTCACCCGACCCAGCCATTCCGCAGCCCGTTCCATGTACAAATGCCACAACTCCATCAACATTTGGATAAGCGCTCATGCGTTCCGGAGTGAAATGCTGCGCGATCATACGGGCCGCCGTGGCCGAGCAATTCACTGACGTCAAGACGGCAATATAATTACGCGTCCCAACCCTTCCCGAAGTACGCCGATAGCCCATAAAGCTTTCTTGCTTTTGCATTGGGGCGGCAGGGCGCAAATTCGTGGCAAAATCATAAGCAACATCCACAGCCCGGAATTCAAGGTTATGGGTGTGAACATGTGCACCTTGGGCGATATCAGTTGCCGCATAACCGATCACTTGCGCATATTTTAAAACCGCTTGCCCTTTGGTGATTTTATCACTCGCCATTTTATGGCCGCGAGGTATCATTTCGACCGCACCTTCAGTTCCAAAGTCTAATTGGCGCAAAGCAGTTACGACATTATCTGCGGACGATAGCCGAATTGTATGCATAGTGCTGACTTTCAGTTATGAAGTATTCAAATAATTTCTTATTTCAAACGCGCGCAAGGGCGATTGCGATACCTTGGCCGACCCCAATGCACATCATTGCCAAGGCGCGCTTGCCCCCGTTTAACGACAGCTCAAGCGCAGCAGATCCTGTGATGCGCGCGCCCGACATGCCTAAGGGATGGCCCAGCGCGATGGCTCCGCCGTTGGGGTTTACACGCACGTCATCATCTTGCAAACCAAGGTCGCGCATCGTCGCAAGACCTTGACTTGCGAAGGCTTCATTCAGTTCTATCACATCAAAATCAGCTATAGTAAGACCTTGGCGCGCCATTAGTTTTTGCGCCGCTGGCGCAGGACCAAAGCCCATGATGCGCGGCAAAACCCCCGCGCTTGCGCCCCCGATGATCCGCGCGATCGGGGTTAGTCCCTGCGCGCGCGCGCCTTTGGCGCTGGCCAAAATAAGGGCTGCGGCCCCGTCATTCACACCGCTTGCATTGCCGGCGGTCACGGTACCGTTGGCGCGAAAGGGTGTGCCCAGTTTGGCCAAAGCCTCGGGGCTGGTCAGGCGTGGATGCTCGTCTTTCGTGACCAACAAAGGTTCGCCCTTGCGGGTTGGAATGGACACGGGAGTAATTTCAGCCGCGAGCCGGCCATTTTCCTGTGCCGCCGCCGCTTTTTGTTGCGAACGCAGCGCAAAAGCATCTTGGTCGGTGCGGCTGATGTTGAAATCTTTGGCCACATTCTCGCCTGTTTCAGGCATCGACTCTGCGCCATAAGCCGCTTGTAGTTTGGGATTTATAAAGCGCCAGCCGATGGTCGTGTCATAGATTTCAGCGGTGCGTGAAAAGGCTGTATCGGCCTTTGGCATCACGAAAGGCGCACGTGACATGCTTTCAACGCCGCCTGCAATCATCACCTCGGCCTCGCCTGCCATGATTTGACGCGCCGCCACCAAAACCGCATCCATCCCGGAACCACAAAGACGGTTAATCGTGGTGCCGCCAACGCTGTGGGGCATGCCAGCCAACAGCAAAGACATCCGTGCAACATTACGATTGTCTTCGCCCGCTTGATTGGCGCAACCAAAGATCACATCATCAACCATCGCCCAGTCCGTCGCGGTTTGCCGCGCCATTAAGGCCCTCAAGGCGATCGCCCCCAAATCATCTGGCCTAATCGAGGACAGGGCTCCGCCAAAGCGGCCAATCGGGGTACGGATATAGTCGCAGATAAAGACATCTTGGGTCATGTTACACCTCTGGAACAATAAGATCGGCGATGGCACCGCGCGTGCCCAGGGCCGCGCCCGTCAGCGCTTGCAAGTCGTCAAAACTGATCGAGGGGAGCTTTTCGCGCAGCACAAATCCTCCGTCCAAAATATCAATGACGGCCAAGCTCGAATAAATGCGCGTGACACAGCCCACGCCCGTAAGGGGCAAGCTGCAGCACTTTAAAAGTTTGGGTTTACCGTCTTTGGTGACATGGTCGGTCATAACCGCCACTTGTTTGGCCCCATGCACCAAATCCATCGCCCCCCCAACCGCAGGCACGCCCTTTGGCCCTGTTGACCAATTGGCCAAATCGCCGTTTTCAGCCACCTCATAAGCGCCCAAGATCGCCACATCCAAATGCCCGCCACGCACCATTGCAAAACTGTCGGCATGGTGGAAAAAGGCCGTTCCCTCTTTGATTGTGACAGCTTTTTTGCCGGCATTGATCAGATCCCAATCTTCGGCCCCGGGGGCGGGGGCTTGGCCAAAACCCAAAATCCCGTTTTCAGTGTGAAAGATTGCGTTGCGGCCAGGCGGCTGAAATTTAGCCACCAATTCAGGAAAACCAATGCCAAGGTTCACATAGGCCCCATCGTCAATATCCTGAGCCGCACGCCAGGCCATTTGGGTTGGGGTCAGCTTCATGTTATCACCATCTGATAAGTTGCATTTGCGCGGTTGAGATCTTCTTCTTGCACAGGACCTTTCACCTCAACAATGCTTTGCACAAAGATGCCTGGGGTGATGATCGCTTCGGGATCAAGCACCCCAGCGGGGCAAAGCTCGGACACTTGTACAATCGCATGCGCCGCCGCCATACACATCAGCGGGTTAAAATTACGCCCCGCCATCCGGTAAATCAAATTTCCAAAAGGATCACCGCGATGCGCCTTAATCAAGGCGAAATCGGCTTTTAACCAGCGTTCTTGCACATAAGGGCGCCCGTCAAACTCGGCTACGACTTTCCCAGTAGCCAAATCTGTTCCAAAACTTGTGGGCGTATAAAAGGCTGGAATGCCCGCACCACCAGCGCGGATGCGTTCTGCCAAGGTCCCTTGGGGCACCAGTTCCAGTTCAATCTCACCCGCCAGATACTTTTTCGTAAACACCACTGGATCGGCCGAACGCGGGAATGAACAAATCAGCTTTTTAACCTGCCCCGTTTCAATCAAAGCGGCCAGTCCAACATGCCCATTGCCAGCATTATTGTTCACAATCGTTAAATCACGTGGATGGCCCGTCGCATAAATGCGATCAATCAAAGCATGGATCAACTCGATGGGCGCACCCGAGCCGCCAAATCCGCCGATCATCACAACAGCCCCATCGGTGATCTGCGCAACTGCTGCAGCAGGGCTTGAAATCTGTTTGTCCATCATGACCTCTTAGCTGTTAACTGTTCTCTTGGAGGGTGCCAATATGTTCAATGCTGCCCACCAGTTCTAGGGTCGCCACAAGGGCGCGCCCCGTGCTTTGGGCCATTTGCGGTAAAATCATCCACTCAAGCCCCCAAGCCGCCCCTGAACGCTCTTGCTCGTGTAAAAGCGCGTGATGCATGCCCGAAAGTTGCACCGCGTTAAACCGAGCCAATGTGACCAAAAGCTCGGCCAACACGGGATTTCGCTTATGCGCCATTGCAGATGAGCGCCCTCCCCCCGAAAGGGAAATTTCATCCAAGCCCTGCTGCGCCATAAGGGCCACATCTTGGCCAATTTTCCCAAGGTTACCAGTAACAAGCGATAAAAGTGACGCAAATTCGCCAATTCCGTCGCGCATCGCGTGCCAGCTGCGCTCGGTTGCGGCCAGACCAAGGGACTTTGCCATATGGTCGACAAAAGGTTGCGCCTTTGCACCAAGGGCCGCGCGATCTCCCGCCGCCCCTCCGATTTGCACACGCGCCACCCGCGGCATGAGCGCACCGATGCGGTTTTGGTGATCGTGCAGCGGCAAGCGCCAAGGCGAGATACGGTCGACCACTTTAATCATCACCGCCGCTTGCATCCGGGTGCGCCCCATCAAGGGCTGTGCGCCAAATCGGTTCTCCAGCTCTGAAAGAGCACGATCAAGCGTCCCTAGACGCTCTGCTATCAGCTTAAGGCTGGCTAAGATGCTTAGACTTGTGGCTGTATCAACCACATCTTGCGAGGTGGCCCCCACATGCAAAGCCCCCTCCCCCACAAGCGCGCCTAGATGCTGCACCAAATCGGGCACGCAAACCCCGTCGCGGCCCGTGCCTGCTCGCAGGTCGGCGGGGGCAATTTTTGCAGTTTTGATGGCAAGGGCGGCTTTATCGCCCTGGTCTTGGGGCCAAAGACCCACCGCAGCGCCTGCTTGAGACCATGCTGCTTCAAATGCGAGCATATGTTCCAGCTGAGTTTGGGCTGACCAAAGCGCACCCATCTCGGCGTCGCCAAACAGGCCCGACAACCAAGGATGATCAAAAGCGCTGGCCGTCATAGGTCTAGAAAGACAGTTTCGCCCTGCCCTTGCAGGCGAATATCAAACCGATATTGCCACGCTGCAGTTTTCTTCGCAATCAAACTGTCCACGCGCGGGCCCTGCTCAATTCGAACCAAAAGCGGGTCGGCACTATTGTCTTCATCGTCGAAATAAACACGGGTGCTTAGACCAATATTGATGCCGCGTGCCACGATCCAGAGGCTAATATGGGGTGCCATCATCTTCCCATCGCGGTTTTTAACGGGGCCCGGCTTGATGGTTTTAAGGATGAATTCGCCGGTATCTTTATCGGCGGCAAAACGGCAAAAGCCCGACACATTAGGGTCAGCACCCACTTGGCCCGCATAAAGGCCCGCGCCATCCGCTTGCCAGCTTTCTATCATCGCATCACGAATGGCCCAGCCTGTGCCGTCAAAGAGCGAGCCCGTTATGGTAATGACTTGTCCTTTGGCAGCAATGGAAATGGGGCTTAGACCCAAATCCTCGGGGTAGACACCTTCAATGCCTGCAAAGGTCGGGATGCAGCCTATATGCACATAGGGGCCTGCAGTTTGGCTAGCCGTTTCGGTCCATTGGGTCAATTTTTGCACCATGATTACATTCCCTCGGGCTTGTTTTCAAACATGGTTTGCCGACGGCCCCGCAAAACAATGTCAAATTTATAAGCCAAATAATCCATGCCGCGCGACTGTTGGATATCAAGCGGGGCCACCAGCGCGTCAAGCTGGCTGCGATCACGCACGGTTGCCGCAATCGGGCAAAGGTCAATCAACGGGTCGCCTTGGAAATACATTTGACTTATCAGCCTTTGGCCAAATGCATGGCCAAATATGGAAAAGTGAATATGCATCGGGCGCCAATCATTGGCCCGATTGGGCCAAGGATAGGCGCCGGGCCGAATGGTCATAAATTCGTAAAATCCGTTTTCGTCAGTGATGGTGCGCCCACAACCACCAAAATTCGGATCGAGGGGTGCAAAATAAGTGTCTTTCACATGACGATAGCGCCCGCCCGCATTGGCTTGCCAAATTTCTACCAATGTATGGGGCACGCCGCGGCCCGTTTCATCAAGTACGCACCCATGGACGCGTATGCGCTCGCCGATGGCCAGTTCTTTACCTTGGCTGTAGTTCAAGATTAAATTATTGTCTAAAGAGCCCAGCAAATTATGGCCAAACCGTGGGCCCGTTTCTTCGCTGACGGTCGATTCCATCGACAGAAGCGGTAAATTTGGTGACCGGGTCAGCGAGGTTTTGTAATCTGTCCAATAGGGTTCAGGATGCACCTCGCGCCGTCTTGGCATTAGTGAAGAATGATCAGACATGGGGCCCCTCGATCTCGGCAAAGGTCTGTTTTGCAAGTTTAATAGCATGGTTCGCGCAAGGCACGCCAGCATAGATCGCGACGTGCTGGAACACTTCCATCACATCTTGTTTGCTGGCCCCTGTGCGCACTGTGGCCCGAATATGCATCGGGATTTCTTCGAAATTGCCCGTCGCGGCCAAAAGGGCCAACGTCAGCATGGAGCGTTCGCGCCGTGTGATTGCGTCCGAGGCCCAAACCGTGCCCCATGCGCCTTCGGTAATCAGGGTTTGAAAGGGCAAATCAAAATCAGTTTTGGACGCTTCGGCGCGGTCAACATGGGCGTCACCCAAAACTTCGCGGCGCACTTTCATGCCCTTTTTTAGGCGCTCAGACATGGTGCTGTTCCTTCACAAATTGCACGATCAAGCGCGCCGTCTCTTGGGGCGCTTCAACGCAGGGCAAGTGCCCTGCACCTTGGATTTCGTGATAATCCGCGCTGCAGATTGCGGCTGTTGCGCGCACCAAAGCGGGGGTAGTGGCCAGATCTTGCGCGCCGACAAGCGCCAAGATGGGTAGGCGCAGCGCCCCAATTCGATGGGTTAGATCAGCTTCGGCAAGGGCGTGGCAGCAGGCCAAATACCCTTCAAGAGGGGTGCGTGCAACCATATTGCGCCATGGAGCCAAAAGTGCAGGTTGGTTTTGATAAGCAGGCGTAAACCAGCGCATTAAAATAGCGTCAGACATGGCTAAAAGCCCGTCTTGGCGCAAAGCGGCGATGCGGTCTTGCCATAGGGTCGGTGTGCCAATTTTTGCGGCCGTATCCATTAAAACCAACGATTTTAAAAGATCAGGCCGCACGAGCGCCAGCTCTTGCCCAATCAACCCACCAATTGAAAGGCCCACAAAGGTAATATCGCGCAGCCCCAAACCATCGGCAATTGCCGCGGCATCTTGGGCCAAGGTTTCAATCTTATAGGGGCCATTTGGACAGTCAGAAAGGCCATGGCCGCGCTTATCATAACGCACAACGCGCCAGCTTTGCGGTAAAAGGGGCACCAGCTGATCCCAGACACGCAAATCCGTTCCAAGTGAGTTGGCAAACATCACGCAAGGCCCGTCTTCGGGCCCATTTACATGTATTAAAGCGGTATGGTCGCCAAGGTCTAGGGTCTGCATGATGTTTCCTTTGACCCTTTGTTACATAGTTTACGCGCTTATAAAATTATTATATTGAGTAATTTAGTTAACCCATAGGTTATGAATGCTAGATCACCGCATCCGCCTGCGCCATTTACGCTGCTTTTTGGAAACCGCGCAACTTGGCTCGCTTTCGGCGGCGGCGCGCGTATTGCGCATCTCGCAGCCGGCTGCCTCAAAAACCATTCGCGAATTAGAAGATATTTTGGGCCGCGCACTTTTTGATCGCGCCGCGCGCCGGCTCAGCCTGACATCGGCGGGGCGAATCTTTCAGCAACATACGGGTGCTGCGCTTATTGAGCTTTCGCGCGCGCAAGACCTGCTGCAAGACGCAGCCCGCCAATTGACACGCATTTCGGTAGGCGTTTTGCCCACAGCGGCCACCGAACTGATGCCACGCGCAGCCCTAGCCTTTCATGCCGAGCGCCCTAATTGTTTGCTGCGCGTGACCACGGGGCCGAACTGGCTTTTGATGTCGCAGCTGCGGGATGGGTCGCTTGATCTAGTTGTGGGACGCATGGGGCTTGCAAGTGTGATGGAGGGGCTGTCGTTCCGTCCGCTTTACTCAGAACCTATTTATGCAGTGGTACGCCCCGATCATCCGTTACTACTAGATCCACAAGCCGCCGAAAATCTGGTGCACTATGCTCTGGTTTTACCACCCCCGGGTGCGGTGATAGGGCCGATTGTGCGCGCCTATTTGGCCCGCCGCCAACCCCCGACGCGCCCCCATGCCTTTGAGACCGTTTCACTGGCTTTTGGGCGCAAGCTTGTCCAAGCCTCGGATGCAGTTTGGTTCATCTCGCGTGGGGTAGTGGCAAATGAGCTGGCCGTAAAGGCCTTGGTGGCGGTTGATATTGGCGAAGATTTGCTAGGCAGCCCTGTTGGCATTTCTATGCGCGAAGATGGGCTTATGTCACCCGAACAACGCAGCCTTGTTAACGCAATTGAACGGGCGGCCAAGACCGGATTGGGCCTATAAACCCGCCTAAAAGGGCAGGCCAACATAGTTCTCCGCCAAATCCCGCCGTGCCGCTTCGGATTGGGCCAGATGAGCCAAGGTGGCTTTACGCATTTGTGGAGCGAAACTGTCTTCTCCTGCAAACTGATGCAGCATACTGGTCATCTGCCAGCTAAAGCGCATGGCCTTCCAGATGCGCGCCAAGGCCCTTGGCCCATAGGCATCAAGCCCACGCTCATCTTGCTTTTGCACCGCATCGATCAGGGCTTGGTAAAGATAAAAGACGTCCGACACCGCTAAGTTCAAACCTTTGGCACCCGTGGGTGGCACTATATGGGCGGCGTCACCCACCAAAAACAACCGCCCCCAACGCAGCGGCTCATGCACGAATGACCGCAACGGCGCAATGGATTTTTCGACCGAGGGGCCCGTGACTAACCGCTGCGCCACATCGCTTGGCAGGCAGGACTTCAGCTTTTCCCAAAAGCGTGCATCGCTCCAATCTTCTACTTTGTCACTTAGGGGCACTTGCACATAATATCGGCTTAGGTTTTCATTGCGCATCGAAGCTAAGGCAAAGCCATTGCGCGAGTTGGCATAGATCAATTCGGGGCTGGCGGGCGGCGTTTGCGACAATACCCCCAGCCATCCAAAGGGATAAACACGTTCAAACGACTTAACAATCGCGGCAGGCATGCTGGTGCGGCTTACGCCATGAAAGCCATCGCACCCCACCACAAATGCGCAATCTAAGCGGTGGCGCTGGTTAGTTTGGGTGAATTCGACAAAGGGGTGAGTAGTATCGGCCTGTGATATGACGACATCTTCCACCTCATGCAAAATCTGGGTGCCCATGACATCTTGGGCTTGGTAAAGATCAGCGGTCACTTCGGTTTGACCATAGACCAAAACATTTTTACCCGACAAAGCCTGGAAATCAATGTGCACTTTCAGGTCATCGTCGGTGAGTAAACAGCCATGATGGGGTAGGCCTTCACGCATCATACGCGCGCCGACACTAGCTTCTTTTAGTAACGCTACTGTACCCGCCTCAAGCACCCCTGCGCGAATGCGTGCCAAAACCTTGGCCCGCGGCGCGCGCTCTAAAAGCACCGTAGAAACACCTGCTTGATTAAGAAGTTGTGACAATAGAAGCCCCGAGGGCCCTGCCCCGATGATGGCAACTTGCGTTTTCAAAGTCGATCTCCCCTGCGCGCACAAATCCATTTAAAGCAACACATGCCTTGCGCTTCATCTACGGCAGCCACACCCACTTGGGGAAGTAGCGGTATTCTAGTAAGATCAGCGCCTTGGTTGTTTTGGATAAAAATAGGCAATAGATATTCTCTTATAAAAATACGAGCGCTGCCTATGCTGCGGGCGGCGTACCGTGTGTGTGAAAAGTTTCGATGGTCTTTAAACCCCAAGCCTGGCCCTTTTTACGCTCGGTCTCGGTCCAGACTACTGGTTGCCAATCGGGCGCTAAAATCAGCCGCGCGCCCGCATTTGCAAGCTCAACCCGATTGCCTGCGGGTTCCCATACATAAAGGAAAAAGGTACCTTGAATGGCGTGTTTATGTGGGCCGGTTTCAATATGAACGCCATTCTCTAAAAAGATATCGGCAGCGCGTAAAATGTCTTCACGGCTGTCGGTGGCATAGGTCACGTGATGCAGGCGAGCTTGGCCTTTGCCATGTTCCTCCGTGCAGGCCAGATCGTAAGTTTTATTATTGACCGTAAACCAACAGCCGCCCGTGCGTCCATTATCAAGCAAGATCATCTCGGTCACGCGACTGCCCAAGCAAAGCTCCATAAAGCGGCGAAACTCAGCTACGTCCGATGCCAAAAGATTAAGATGGTCAAGCCGGCGCGGACAAGCGCCTGTGGCGTGAAATTTGCTAGCCGTATTCTTAAGGGCTGGACGGCTCTCATCAGTTAAAACGGGGCGGTTTGTATCATAGTACAGTTCAAAAATATGGCCGAACGGATCTTCAAACCGAAAGGCACGGCCGTGGCCTTCGTCGCCTTCAACCCAGCCGTGCACCTTATAGCCCGATGCCATCACGGCGGCAACACGCCGCTCCAGCGCTTGCGGGCTAGCGGCGCGGTAGCCAATATGCCCCACTCCAGTCTGGCTATGACGCGTCAGTTTAAGCGAATGAAACTCATAATCATCCCAAGCCCGAAGATAGGCGCTAGCCCCCTCTTGATGGGAAAGTGTTAACCCGTAAATGCGGGTGAAGAAGTCTAGACTTTCTTCAAATTTATCGGTGTAAATCTCGACATGACCCAGATGGGCAACGTCATGGCAGATTTCTGACAGCTGTGACATGGTTCACCTTATTTTTAAAATAGCCTATATTTCATAAACAGTGCGTCGGAAGATGGATAGTACCGCCACAGCGCCATACAAAGTTAGCCGCCTGCTCCCATATGACAAACACTCTTTTTTCAGATTTATTAAAGGCTCCTATATTTTTTCACAAAGGATGGAAGTAGATGGTCCAGAATGCAATTCTAAAGAGATCATTTGATTATAAGTTTTTATTTCCATCAAGTAGGCACTGCCGCGATAAAATAAAAAAGGCCTGTTAGTCACATTAGAGTCAAAAACCATATCCCCTCTGACGTGATTGGGATCAACAAGCGTCGAGACTGCGAACCAACCGCTGCTCAACGGCCGCTGCTTAAGGTGCTAGAAAGCAAAGCTAAAATCACCAAAAATCTGACATAGGCCCCAGTGATTTGACAATAAGACCCAGTGCCATCAGGCCCAAAACTCCTTGGATCAATAGGTCAAATCGGCTGGCGTTTAAGCGTTTGGCCAGCCATGCTCCAATCGGCATGCCTGCAAAAACCAAAGCCGTGCCAATCAGGCTTAAGCCCAACAAAGGGCCCGTTAAGATTCCGAATCCAATCAACATCGGGACTTGCGCGATCGACATTGACACGAAAAAGATCGAAATAACCGCAATAAAGGTGGCGCGTGGCAGTTTCATAGCGTTCAGAAACGTCACCGAAACGGGTGCTGAAACTCCAGCCGCACCTTGTAAAAGCCCCCCGACAAGCCCGGCAAACGGGCCAAATCGGCGCGCGGCCTTAAGGCTAAGGGCCCAGGTCTGATTAAGGCGACGAAAAATCAAATACGCCACCACTACGCCACTAAGCATCAACGACAAAAGCGCTTGGGGTAAATGAGCCAATCCCACAGTCCCTATCACCACCCCCAATAAGCCCGCAAACCCATAAATCCAAGCAAAGCTACCCGTCGTTTGGCTTTTGCGAAAATGCCACCCCTGCCACAGATTAGACAGAAGATTAGGCAGAGTAAAACTGGCCACCGCCGTTGGCACATCAAATAAAAAGGTCAAAATCGGAATGGCAATGATCGGCGCTCCTGCGCCCGTTGCACCCTTTAAAATGCCACCCGTGAAAAAGGCCCCAGCGGCATAGATCAAATGTACCGAAATACCTGCAACAAGCATATCGCACCAACTTTCAAAAAATTTCCGAGACAGCAACACGAAGATCAAGCAAGACCTGCCGCTTTTCACTCCTAATTACCGCAACCGCGCGCGCTAGGGCGGCGGGCAGGTCGGCGGGCGTTTCGCAACGCTCAACATGGGCGCGGCTTGCCGCCGCTATCATAGTGAAATCTGGTGCCGGCTCAAGCGAGGTTAGCGGCATCACATTTGCTTTGGCCGCCGCCCCTTGAGGATAACCGCGCACTACCGATCGGCGCACCGCATTCCACATCCCGTTATTTTTTATGATTGTCAAAATTGGCAAACCAAGTGACTCGGCGATTTGATGGCATGCCACAGGATTGGCAAACATATAAGAGCCATCTCCCATCGCAGCGATGACCAACCGATCGCGGTCGGCCAATTGCGCACCGAGGGCCGCTGGCATGGCCCAGCCTAGCCCCCCCGCATGCACATTTGAAAACAGGCGGTTCGCCCCTGCCAGCGTCATGAACTGGGGCAAAAGCCCAAGTTCGGTAAAGGCAACCGCACGGTCATCCATGATGTCGGCCACACATTTACTCATCCATTCGGCTGTGATCACCGCTTCGAGAATCTCGGCTTTTTGGCTCATAAGGTTCACACGCATTGCCGATTTTTGTACCAAAGTGGCGCGACGCACTGAGGTCTCAGCCGCGATATGACTTAGGGCATTATCAAGGGCCATTATGGCAGCACAAGGATCCGATGTCAGCGCCATATCGGTTTGATAGCCCCGCACAGGCATGCGTTGAAAATGCGGATCGGGGCCAATATGGGCCACATAGGCTTGTGAATTTGGTGTTTGGTTTAGGGCAATCCAAGGTATGTCACAGTCCACCACCACGATCACATCCGCCTCTTGCAAGGCTTTGGTTGCATCGTATCCCAATAAAGACGGATCATCAAAGCGCAAGACATTGCGCACGCTAAAAGGCTCAACCACCCCAATTGCGTGCCTTGCCGCCAAGGAAGACAGCGCTTTAGCCGTGCGCCCCTGCGGGTCCGAGCGTTGGCATAAAATCACAGGCGCTTTGGCCGTGGCTAGCCGCTGGGCCAAGTCATCAATCAAGCCCGCATCCGGTTGAGCGCCTGACGCAGGCTTTTGCACGGCAGGCCAAGCGAAGGCGGCCTCGGGGATCAGCTCATCCAACGGTTCGCGTGGTAATGACAGGTAAACAGGGCCTTGTGGCTCTGACTTGGCCAGCGTTAAAGCCCGCCCAACCAAGGCCGCACCCTGTTCAGGATAGCGCATTTCATATGTGAATTTGACCACATCCCGCACAAGCGAGGTTTGGTCATACATTTCTTGGCCATATTGAATAGGCGTCGCGCGCGAGCCCAGGCGCCCAAATTCCGTAATGGGCGTGCGTCCTGACATGACCATCACGGGAATATTGTCACTGGCGGCATTGATGACGCCCATTACCGCATTCGCCAGCCCCACATTCACATGCACCATTACCGCTTGGGCTTGGCCGGTGACCAAATAATAGCCATGCGCCATCGCCATCGAGGCAGTTTCATGCGGTACGGTCACCGCTTGAGGCAAAAAATCAGGGTCTAGGCTGGCTAGGGCCTCAATGATCGGGGGAAAATCGGTACCTGCATTGGCAAAAAGATAGTCAACGCCGTTGGCCTTAAGGGCCAAAAGCACAGACTGCGCTCCAGTTGAGGGGACAGGTTGGGCTTTACGCAAGATGGGCTCCGATTCAATTGAAACAGATTATGTTGGTTCTTGGCAGTTCAGACTTGCTTTACGCCCAATTTAAGATAACTTCTAGTTAAATCTCATTTAATGGGATTTAGACAAATAAAAAGACATCAGATGAAAGGGAGGACGAATTGAAACATTTCTTCACACCTAAGCTTTTCGGGGCTTTAGCTGGATTAACCCTGTCTATAAGTGCAAGCACTGCGGCTTTGGCGCAAAATGTTGGCATTGCAACATCAAACCCGGGGTCACTATTCCACTCTATAGGTACGGCTGTTGCGAATGCGGCGAACAAGGGCGGACTTTCGACAACCATTCAACCTGCTACAAGCCCAAATCAGTTTATCCCATTTATTAATGCGGGCGGGATTGAGTTTGGCGTCGCCAACTTGCAAGAAGTCAGCTACGCTTATACAGGCGATAGCTGGTGGAACGGCGTTAAAAACGAAAATTTACGTATCGTAGCACATTTGCAGCCCCTGGTCGAAGCCATCTTTGTGCGTGCGGATAGCGGTATCATGAAAGTATCAGATCTGCGCGGCAAGGCGATGACCGATGGCTATACTGCCCAAAACACCATTTTACCACAATTATCTGCAATTTACGCAACTGGAGGCATGACACGCGATGATGTGGAAAAAGTATCAGTTGCCTCGGTTGTTGCCGGCGCTGATGCCTTTATGGCCAATGACACCGTTGGCTTTATTTTTGCACATGGCGCAGGCAAAGTGCGAGAAGCAGATGCTGCCGTTGGCGGTCTGCGCGCACTAACCGTTGAAAATAGCGACGCCGCCGCCTTAGCTGCAGCGCAAGCCCATTGGCCAACAGCTTCGTTCGTGCCGATGAAAGCAGGATCAATGCCCGGTATCTTGGAAGACGGCACCTATATAGCCTTTCCTCAGGTAGTCTTCGCCCATGCGAATGTACCCGACGATGTGGTTCATGCGATGGTGAAAGCGATGTATGAAAATGGGGCGGTTATGAAGGAGAGCTTCCCACCAATGGCCGCTTTTAAAGCCAATGATATGCATAAAGAGATTGGAAATGCGCCTTTCCACCCCGGTGCTTTGAAGTTCTTTGCTGAAAAAGGCATGTAAGTAAAATGCGCGCACCCAACCCACTTCGAGAGGCCGCACGCGGCCTCTCACCTAGGCTTTGGCGACCCATTGCTGACGTTTTGGCAGCTCTCATGACCCTAACATCTATTGCGTGGGCTTTGAGCTTTCAAAGAACAATAGGACTTGATCTTTACCCGCAGCAATATTTTGCTGCAATTTTGTTCTTTGTGATGCCCATAGCGTTTTTGACAATGCCGCTGAAAAAGGGTGGGGTGCGCGAAATTGCACCATGGTTTGATGTGGCATTGGCGCTTTTGTCTGCAGCGCTTTTAGCATATATTTTTGTGGCCTATCCTAAAATTGTTTTAATGATATTTTCGCGTTCGATCGAGGTCTGGGTACCTGGGCTGTTGCTTGTCGTTTTGGTGCTTGAAGCCCTTCGCCGTGCTACTGGTTGGGCCTTGGTTTTGATCATTGGTGCCTTTTTTCTTTATGGGCTTTTCGGCGACATTTTTCCCGGACGCTTGCAAGGACGCGCACAACCAGTTGATTTATTGGTAGGCTATTTAGCTGTAGATTCCAATGGGATGCTGGGCCTGCCAATGGCGATTGCGTCTACGGTTGTCATGGCATTTATATTCTTTGGGGTTTTGCTCGGCCTAACAGGCGGGTCGCGATTTTTTACCGATGCGGCAATGTTAGGCATGGGGCGGTTTCGCGGCGGATCTATGAAAATTTCGGTTCTCGCATCCGGGCTTTTTGGTTCGATCTCGGGCTCAGCGGTAGCGAATGTGGTGGGCACGGGTGTGGTCACAATTCCTATGATCAAGCGCGATGGCTACCCCGCCCACAAGGCGGCAGCGATTGAAGCGGTCGCCTCAACCGGAGGGCAATTAATGCCTCCAGTTATGGGGGCTTCAGCCTTTTTGATGGCCGAATTCTTGGCTGTCCCATACCAAGACATTGTGATGGCGGCACTGTTGCCGGCCTTACTTTATTATGCTGCGCTGTTCATTCAAGCCGATCTTGAGGCCGCCAAGCTGAATATCAAATCCGTCCCAAAAGAGGATATCCCCGCGGGTGCTTTGGTTGCAACGGGGCTGCATTTTGCTTTGGCATTTGGCTTGCTCATTTATCTTTTGTTTTGGCTGCGGTTCCAACCCGAACGCGCTGCGCTTTGGGCGGCGGGGGCATTGATCATAAGTTCTTGGCTGTTTGGCTACCGGGGCGAGAAGCCAAAAGCGGCAGCGCTTTTCTCAAGCCTAAGTCAAACAGGCCATTCGGTGGTGGAAATTTTACTAATTTCAGCAGCCTCGGGCATTGTTATCGGGATTTTAAACATCACAGGCCTAAGCTTCAATTTGACTTATGCTTTGGTGCAAGTGGGGGGACATAATGTGTTCTTGCTGTTGGGTCTTTCAGCGATTGTGTGCATTATTTTGGGCATGGGCCTACCCACATTAGGGGTTTACGTTCTTTTGGCCGCATTGGTCGCGCCCGCTTTGATCGAAGTGGGAATTAACCCAATCGCGGCACATCTTTATGTCTTATATTTTGGCATGATGTCGATGATAACACCACCTATTGCAATGGCGGCCTTTGCCGCCGCCTCGATAGCTAAAGCGCCCGCGATGGCGACAGGCTGGGCCGCGATGCGATTTGGTTGGTCTGCATATATTATTCCGGTTCTTTTCGTATTTTCCCCCACTTTGATTTTAATAGGAGCGCCTGGAGATATTGCGCTTGCCATAGTGACGGCAATGATTGGCATTTGGCTTATTTCGGCGGCAATTGCGGGCTTTTTTACCTCAGCCTTGTCAGCAGGAAGTAGGCTTGCCTTTGGTCTTTCTGGCATAATGTGTTTGATCCCAGCCCAAGCCTTTACCAATGGGCTGCTGGTGGACGTCTTGGGTCTGATGCTGGGGGCGGCTTTGATGTTTTGGGAACGCTTTAAAACCCGTAAAAACTTAAATTTTGGCCTGTAAATGACAAGCAGTTCTGGAAGTGGCGACCGAATTTTGGCCATTATTGACCTTTTCACCGAGGAGCGCCCCGAATGGTTGCCCGATGAGATGATGCAAGCCTTGGGTTATTCACGACCGACACTTTACCGTTATTTAAAGTCGCTCAAAAATGCTGGCTTTTTGTCGTCGCTGCCTAATCAAGGCTTCACGCTCGGACCTAAAGTGACAGAATTAGATTTTCTGATGCAGCGCGCGGATCTTGTGGTAGCCAAGGGTCAAGCCGCCCTCAAGGATTTGGCGCGTCAATTCGTCTGTTCGGCCTTTATCACACGCTGGTATAATGACAAAATTCTTTGTGTGGCCTCGGAAGTCTCCACAACTACGCCGCTTTCAAGTTATCAGCGTGGCCGCCCCATGCCGCTGTCGCGGGGGGCCATTTCAAGGGTGATTGTGGCCAATTTAACCAAAAACCAACGGTTAAATTTTATCAACCGCCATCTTGAGGAAGCTAGACTTGCGGGCTGGGGTTCCTCATTCGAGGAGATCAACAATGGTCTTTTGAAAGAGCGCCGCAGCGGTGTGGCGGTGGCTTACGGACAGGTTACAGCAGGTGTCGTAGGCATAGCAGCGCCTATCTTAACAGGGAAAGATGCCCCCATCGCGGCGCTTTGTGTCACGGTCGAGCAAAGCCTAATCACCGATGACCTGCTAGGCCACATCAAGATCTCGGTGGCGCAGCATGCTCGCACCATTTCAATCTCACTCGAATGCGACAGACCCGCGCTTTCGCTTGAGCAACAGTCTTCTGCGCAAAAAAGGACAGCATATGAAAAAGATTGACGCTTTTAATCACATTTGGCCAAAGCCATTCTTTGATGCCCTCATTGGTCATATTGGCACGATGACAGACATCACGATGCGCTCGGGTGCGGTGCCTATGATGACCGATCTTGATCGACGCTTTGAGGTGATGGAAATGTTTGGGCCTGACTATTGCCAGATTCTATCCTTGGCATCACCGCCTTATGAAAAATATGCCGATCCTGAATGGTCTTTGAAGCTGGCAACTATTGCATCAGATTCAATGGCTGATCTGTGCCGCCAATACCCCGAGCGTTTCCCCGGATTTATAGGCACGGCCGTGATGTCTAACCCTAAAAATCTGGTAAAAGACGCCCAACGCAATATTGAAGAATTGGGTGCCTTGGGTATGCAAATTTTTACCAATGTGTCAGGGAAACCTCTAGATTTACCTGAATTTGACCCATTTTTCGAATATATGGCTAGCGTAAACAAGCCTGTTTGGATGCACCCGTCACGTGGAGCAAGTTTTCCCGATTATCTGACTGAAGAAAAATCAGAATATGAAATTTGGTGGACCTTTGGCTGGCCTTATGAAACCTCAGCCGCGATGGCCCGGTTAGTATTTTCAGGACATTTTGATCGCTTTCCTAATTTGAAAATTATCACTCACCACGCAGGTGGCATGATACCATTTTTTGAAGGTCGGGTAGGCCCTGGCTGGGACCAAATGGGCGCACGTACCACAGACAAAGACCTAGCAGCGGTGCGCAAAGCGCTTAAACGCCCGCATTTAGAGTATTTCAAAGATTTTTATGCCGACACGGCCTCGTTTGGTTCGCGTAAAGCCATTGAACATGCGATCGAATTTTTCGGCGAGGATAATGTGGTTTTCGCTTCAGACGCACCTTTTGATCCCGAAGGTGGCCCTATGTACATTAGAGACACTATCAATCTTTTGGATGGGATGGATATATCCCAAAATACCCGTCAAAAAATCTATCAAGACAATATTGTACGGATGACGGGATTGAAACTTTAGGACATATCACATGCAAATAGCGCAGCACTATATTAACGGCAGCTTCATTGGCTCGAACGGGCCGCTTGGCGACAGCGTCAACCCAGCAGATGGAGCGCGACTGGGCCAGTTTCACCCCGGCTCGGCCGCGCTCTGCGACCAAGCAGCAGCCGTCGCAAAAGAGGTGTTCTTTGGCACAAGCTGGGCCGAAAACCCCCGCTTGCGTGCACAAGTCCTGACCGAAATAGCGGACCAGCTTGAGGCCGCAAAAGCCGAGCTTGTCGCCTTAATTGTGGCAGAAAACGGCAAACTTCTGTCCGAAGCCATGGGCGAGATGATGGGATCCATTTCTGAAACCCGTTATTATGCTGGCCTTGCGCGTACAATTCGCGGCACAATGCAAGAATTGGCTCCGGGACAAATGTCTCTTTTCCATCGCGAAGCGGCAGGAGTTGTAGGTATCATTGTGCCTTGGAATTCGCCTGTGACGTTGCTGATCCGCTCACTCACGCCAGCTCTTGCAGCGGGCTGCACCGCAGTAATCAAACCAGCGGCGCAGACCCCGCTTATTCATGCACGGGTAATGGCCTGCATCGCGGCAGCCCCCTCATTACCTAAAGGAGTGGTGAATTCAGTAAATGAAGATGGCATTGAAGTGGGCCGCGCGATGGTGGCCTCGCCGCTTGTGGATGTGATCAGCTTCACTGGATCAAGTCGCACGGGACAAGCCATTATGGCGGGTGCTGCGGGCACGCTTAAGCGCGTTGGCCTGGAACTGGGTGGCAAAGCGCCCGCTTTGATCTTTGAAGATGCCAATCTTGATTTGGCCGTGAAAGAGCTGACCAAAGGGGCCTTAAATATGGCTGGACAAATCTGCGTCGCGGCGGCGCGCTTTTTGGTGCATAAGTCTGTCATGGCCGATTTTGAAAGTCGGATCAAAGCAGCTTTTAGCGCGGTGCACGTGGGGCCTGGGGGCGACCCTAGAAGCCAAATGGGCGCGCTGATTGACCTGCCCAATCGGGCACGAATTGAGGCGCTTATTCAACAGGCCGCCGATGAGGGGAAGATGGTGCTGCAGGGTCAGGCCCTAGCTCAAGGGGCCTTTTTAACGCCCACCCTGTTTCGGATTGACGATCTGCGCTCATCCTTAGTGCAAGATGAACTGTTCGGCCCCATTGTCAGCCTTGAAACCTTTGAAGATGAGAGCGAGGCAATTATGAAAGCCAACGCAACTTCTTATGGGTTGGCAGCCTCGGTCTTTACGCAAAATGGGACACGCGCTATGCGGGTGTCGCGCAAAGTTCGCGCGGGCACAGTTTGGATCAATACGCATTTGCGCCTTTTTGCTGAGGCCGAGACCGGTGGCTTTGGTAAAAGCGGTCTGGGACGCTTGCATGGGCCCGAAGGGTTGCATGACTTTTTGGAAACCAAACACATATACCTCGAGACAAGCCAGATTTAGTCATATGAACGGAAATACATCTTATGACGTCATCATTAATGGCGGTGGGCCTGTTGGCATGGGGCTGGCAATTGACCTTGGGCTGCGCGGACATCATGTGGCGGTTGTTGAAAAGTATCAAACCCCCCAGCCAATTCCCAAAGGGCAAAACCTAACCCAACGTACAGTTGAGCATTTTCACAGCTGGGGCTGCGACGCAGCCCTACATTCTGCGCATCCTTTGCCTCCCAATTCGGGCATCGGCGGTATGACTAGCTACGGCACTCTATTAAGCGGCTTAAATTATGACTGGTTGAACCGCGCCAAAGTTGCACCTTTTTACGCCCAACCGAACGCCCGCCTGCCGCAATATAAGACCGAGCAGGTCTTACGTGATCGCGCGCGCAGCATTGCCAATATTGACCTTTATTTGGGTTATGAGGCGGTTGACCTAACACAAGACGACCGATCTGCAACCTTAACCATCAAAGAACGCGGGAGCCTTGCTTTAAAAAATATCACAGCCGACTATCTGGTGGGGGCGGATGGATCAAAATCCTTTGTGCGCACAAAGGCCGAAATACCCGAGGTCCTGTCGGAACATAACCGCATGATGGCTTTGGTGGTATTCACCTCAACCCATCTGCATGAATTATTGAAAGTCTATCCAGGCAAGGCGTTTTACAATGTACTCCACCCAGACTTTCAAGGCTATTGGCAGTTTTTTGGCCGCGTTGACCACGGGACCAATTGGTTTTTTCACGCGCCTGTACCGCTTGGAACAACCAAAGAAAATCACGATTTTGTTGCCATGCTGCATAGCGCTGTAGGCCAAAAATTTGAGCTTGAGCTTGATTATGTTGGCTTTTGGGATCTCCGCGTAGCGGTGGCAAAAACCTACAGCAAAGGTCGCATATTTTTGGTAGGTGACGCTGCACATAGCCACCCACCCTATGGAGGCTATGGGATCAATACGGGGCTAGAAGATGTACGTAATTTAGGCTGGAAGCTTAGTGCGTGTTTGAAGGGCTGGGCCAGCGCGCTGTTACTTGACAGCTATGACGCCGAACGCCGCCCTGTCTTTCAATCTACTGCCGCAGATTTCATTGAAAAATTCATCGCTGATGATAATGATTTCTTGAGCACCTTCACGCCCGAAAACTGTCCAGATTTCCGAAAGAGGTGGCAAAACTGCAATGAAAATGCGGATGAAGTGATGCGATTTGAACCCAATTACCAGGGCTCATCAATCGTGGCGCCTGCGTCTGGCAGCCCCTCAGCCAAGGGATTTCACAGCCACCATGCGAAAGCTGGCCATCACCTGTCACCGCAACTCTGTGCAGATATGAGTTCGATTTACGACCATTTGGGCCGTGACTTCTCGCTTTTGACCGATGGCTCAGACCAAGATCTAATCGCAAACTACCGTCAAGCGGCTACGGACTTGGGCCTACCCCTTAAGGTAATTGACACGTTGTCTCCCCAAGCTGTCGCAGCCTATGAAACGCAGGTGATTTTGGTCAGGCCAGATCATTTTGTGACCAGCACGGGCAATCGGATCAAAGCCCGCGACGCGTTCTGCCGTGCTATTGGACAGGCGCACTAGCCAAGGCGTTTACCCAAAATGCCAATGGCCAGCCCTGCCACAAAAATGGCAAGGGCCATGCCCCAGATGATAGGCACTGCATCCACCCAATGGCCCGAGCGCGCCACCACGAGCGCCACCAAAGGCGTACCTAAAAGCTGTCCCAAGGATGAACCCTGTACCAAACAGGCATTCAAAAAGGCGCGATTTTGTGCTGGCCCTGGCAGCTTTGTTGTGGATGCGAACAGTGAACTTGGCGTCAACCCTGATAAAAACGAAAAAACTACCGCAGCCAAAATACGGATGCCAAAGCCCTCGCTGTCGGTCAAGATGAGTGGCGCAAGCATCAAAAGTGCCAAAGCAGTAATGCAAATTAACCACCATGAGGGCACGCCCACCCGATGCAAAAGCCCTGACGTGAAATTTCCGACCGCATTCAACGCAATAAAGGCCGCTGTAATTTGGGCCAACTGATAGGCATTTAGGGATGCATTTGTGGAAAAAATCTTAGGCAAAAAACTTGCAAACACAAAATACTGCGCAGCATAAAGTCCAAAAGTGCCCGCTAAGATCCCAATAAAGGCCCATTGTGCGGGACTATATGCCCATATGGGCGGGGTCTGTGCATGCGCCACCTCGGGCGGCGGCAATTTAAGCTGCGCAATACAGATGGCGGCGGCTGCCTGCGCCAGAGCAGTGATCACCCAAATCATGCGCCAGGACGCCACATCTAATAGCAGGGCGCTGACAATC
>FLOH01000265.1_pt1 | contig 131754 bp, 127 predicted proteins | sample 756751 | NCBI WGS metagenome assembly FLOH01 (sample SAMEA4026879, study PRJEB14308) | marine metagenome | biome: coastal water; material: water | depth 74 m
TCGTGCAGCGATGATTGCCGTCAAAACCGTCCTGGATTTCCTGGCCCGGCATCCCATGCCGACAACGGTGACATTTTGCTGTTTCAGTTCCGCCTCGGCGGCGTATCATCACGACGCTATTGCAGCCACCAGTGAGCAGAAATGAACGAAACCACGGCCCGTGACGACCTGAAGGTTACTGGCGATATGACACGCGTCGCCCGAGGCGCGATGACGCCCATGATGGATCAGTACCTGACCATCAAGCACGCCCATCCTGACAGCTTGCTGTTCTACCGTATGGGCGATTTCTACGAGCTGTTTTTTGACGATGCCGTGGCGGCGGCGGCGGCGCTGGATATTACGCTGACAAAACGCGGCAAGCATTTGGGGGCCGATATTCCCATGTGCGGCGTTCCGGCCCACAGTCATGAGGTTTATCTGGAACGCCTGATTCGCAAGGGCTTTAAGGTCGCCATCTGTGAACAGACGGAAGACCCGGCGGAAGCCAGAAAACGTGGGGCCAAGTCCGTTGTCCGTCGTGATGTTGTCCGCATCATTACTGCCGGAACGTTAATGGAAGACACCCTGCTGGATGCGCGGGCCAACAACTATCTGACCTGCATCGCCATCGCCAAGGGAGCCTATGGCGTGGCATGGCTCGATATTTCCACCGGCATGCTGATTATGCAGCCGGTGACGGCGGGCGAATTGTCCGTTGTCCTGGCGCGACTGGCACCTGGAGAAATTCTGATCTCGGAAAAGCTGATGGACCGGACCGAATTGAGCGATATCGTCTCCGATTGGCGTCAGGCTCTGACCATTGAGCCTGCCAGCCGGTTTGATAGTGAAAACGCCCGCCTGCGCCTGGAAGGCCTGTTTGGTGTGGGAACGCTGGATGCATTTGGTGATTTTTCCCGCGCCGAAATCGCTGCGGCGGGGGCTCTTATCGACTATGTTGCACTCACCCAGAAGGGCCAGTTGCCCCGCTTTGCGCCACCGCGCCGGTTCACACAAGGTGCCGTCATGGGAATTGATGCCGCGACGTGCCGGAACCTGGAACTGAGCCAGACCCTGAGCGGCGAGCGGCAGGGCAGCTTGCTCTGGGTGCTTGATCGCACCATGACCGGGCCCGGCGCGCGCCTGTTGCGGGAACGCTTCAGTGCTCCGCTTACAGATCGGGACGCCATCGAACATCGCCTTGATGCCGTCCAGCATTTTGTCGATGGTGAAATTTTACGGGGTGACGTGCGCGACCAACTGCGCGGAACGCCGGATATGGAGCGTGGTCTGGCTCGATTGAGCATCGGTCGCGGTGGCCCCCGTGATCTCGGTGCCATCCGTGATGGGCTGGCCCGAACGGCGCAATTGCGGGCGACGATTGGCCCCAGCGCCGGCATGCCGCCCAGCATTGCCGCCGAACATGAACGCCTTGATCCGCACCTCGCCATCCATGATCTGCTATCCTCCGCCCTCGGTGACGACGCGCCCATGCAGGTTCGCGATGGCGGCTTTATCCGTGCCGGTTACGCTGCGGCGCTCGATGAGCTTCGTGCCCTCCGCGATGAAAGCAGGCGGCTGATCGCAAACCTTCAGGCACGCTACCAGGAAGCGACCGGCGTTCCGACCCTCAAGGTTCGCCATAACAATGTCCTCGGATATTTTGTCGAGGTCTCTGCCAAACATGGCGATAAATTGATGGCCGACGAGACCGCGACGTTCATTCACCGCCAGACCATGGTCAATGCCGTGCGCTTCACCACCACCGAGCTGAGTGACCTGGAGTCCCAAATCTCCAGGGCGGGCGATCGGGCGCTGGCCTTGGAAACGGACCTGTTTAATGAACTCGTCGAAACCGTGATGACGGCGGCACCAACGATTGCGAGCGCTGCACAAGCCATTGCGGCGCTGGATGTTGCCGCCGGGCTTGCTGCTCTGGCGGCGGACGCCCGGTATTGCCGCCCGACGTTGAGTGACCACCGTGATTTGAACATTGTCGGCGGTCGCCACCCGGTGGTCGAGCAGGCCATGGTGCAAAATGAAGGCGAGAAGTTTGTCGCCAACGACTGTCATTTGAAGGACGGATCGCGGGTCTGGCTCCTCACCGGCCCGAATATGGCGGGCAAGAGTACCTTCCTGCGTCAGAACGCGCTGATTGCCATCATGGCTCAAATGGGATGTTTTGTTCCAGCAACAAAAGCCGATATCGGCATTGTGGACCGGTTGTTTTCGCGGGTCGGTGCCGCAGATGACCTGGCCCGGGGCCGGTCGACCTTCATGGTCGAAATGGTTGAGACCGCAGCGATCCTGAATCAGGCCGGGCCGCGAGCCCTCGTCATTCTCGATGAGATCGGTCGCGGCACGGCGACCTTTGACGGCCTGTCGATTGCCTGGGCGGTAATCGAATATCTCCATGACCGTAATAACTGTCGGGCTCTGTTTGCAACCCACTATCACGAACTAACGGCGCTGAACACCCGCCTTAATGATCTTAGCTGCCATTCCATGCGGGTACGGGAATGGCAGGGCGAGGTCGTTTTTCTTCACGAAATCGCATCAGGATCAGCGGATAGATCTTATGGCATCCATGTGGCCCGCCTGGCGGGACTGCCAACGGAAGCTGTTTCGCATGCCCAACAAATATTGTCCACATTGGAGCAGGGTGAGCAATCGTCGATGGTTTCGCGGCTGGCTGAGGACCTGCCCCTGTTTGCCACGGCGGCTAGTAATGACTTAGTGAAACCGGCACCCCCAGGTTCCCCCGGCCCATCGGTGACGGATACTGCCCTGGATGAGATCAACGTTGATGATTTGACTCCGCGTGAAGCGCTTGATGTTTTGTATAAGCTCAAAGAAGAACGCTTAAAGGAAAACGGCTAATGCGGACCCGCACTCAATTGTTTTCATGTCTTTCCTCTAACGGCTTATGGCATCCGTGGTATGACAGACAACATTGAACCCGTAGCCCTCATGAATCGCGCTAATGTGGAGGCGCGGGTGGATGAGATTGTCTCCTGGTCCGGATATTCCAGCAAAACCCACCCGGAAATTTTCAACCTCTACAAGACGGCGCTGGATGACGGTCGCGCAGAGATCCGCCGCCGGTTCGAGCATGAGGCTTTCCCGGCCAGCAAGTCTATCCGTGAGCAATCCCGGCTCATGGATGACATCATCAACAGTCTTGTGCATTTCACCCAACAAACGGTCTACCCTTCGGCCAACCCGACCAAGGGTGAGCAGGTGTCGGTGCTTGCCGCTGGCGGCTACGGGCGCCAGGAACTGGCACCGCAATCGGATATTGACCTGATTTTTCTGGTTCCCTACAAGGTCACACCTCATTCGGAACAGGTTATCGAATTTATCCTCTATTTCCTGTGGGATATGGGCCTCGTTGTCGGTCATGCGACGCGCAGCATCGACGATGCCATTCGCCTCGCCGGTGAAGACCTGACGATCCGCACCAACATGCTGGAAACCCGGTGCATTGCAGGCGACCCGGCCCTGTTTGATGAATTCTGGAATCGCTATGTGAAGGAAATTATCGAACAGGGGCAACTGGCCTTTGTTGATGCAAAGCTGGCGGAGCGGGATACCCGGCATGACCGCATGGGCGATACTCGTTACGTTCTCGAACCAAATGTCAAGGAAGGCAAGGGGGCTTTGCGGGATCTTCAGACCCTGTTCTGGATTGTTAAGTACCTCTACGGGATATCGGATGTGGAGGAGCTGATTGCACAAGGCGTCTTTACCCGCGATGACGTCAAACTCTTTGCCAAGGCCTCGAACTTCCTGTGGACCGTACGCTGCAACCTGCACTATATCAGCGGTCGCGCCGAAGATCGCCTGACCTTCGATGTGCAGATGGAGATCGCCCGCCGCATGGGATATCGCGATCACGCCGGGACCCGGGGCGTCGAGCGCCTGATGAAACACTACTTCCTGATTGCCAAGGATGTGGGCGATCTTACCCGTGTGCTCTGCGCCGTGCTCGAAGAACAGCACAAAAAACGCCAGCGCCGCTTTCCGTTTTTTTCCAATCCGTTCAGCAAGCAGAAAATCAACGACTTTGCCATCGATAACGGGCGCCTGACGGTCAGTGGTGCAAAGGAGTTCCGGGACGAGCCGGTCAAGCTCATCCGGCTATTTCTGGAATCTCTCAAAAACGATATCGATGTTCATCCGCGGGCCCTGCGCTGGGTCCGCCAGTCGCTGGCGCGCATTGATGATTTTTTGCGGTCCGACCCGGAAGCCAACGAAGCGTTCCTCGAAATTCTCACCGCCAAACGCAACCCGGAAAAAATTCTGATGACCATGAACGAAGCGGGCGTGTTCGGCAGGTTTGTGCCGGATTTCGGGCGGGTTGTGGCGCAGATGCAGTACGACATGTACCACGTCTATACGGTTGACGAGCACACCATTCGCGCCCTGGGCATCCTGCACCGCATCGAGTCCGGGGACTTGGCCGCGGACCACCCGGCCTCCACCCAGGTCGTCAAGCAGGTCCAGTCACGCCGGGTCTTGTACCTGGCCGTGATGCTCCACGATATTGCCAAGGGCCGGAAGGGCGACCATTCTGAACTGGGGGCCGAGATCGCCTTGCGCCTGTGCCCCAGGATGGGCCTTAACGACTGGGAAACAGATACAGTGGCGTGGCTGGTTCGCGAGCACTTGCTGATGAGCCGCACGGCATTCAAGCGGGACCTGGACGACCCACAGACCGTTGCCGATTTTGCCAAGATCGTTCAGTCCCCGGAACGATTGCGGTTGTTGCTGGTATTGACGGTTGCCGATATCCGCGCCGTTGGCCCAAAAGTATGGAATGCCTGGAAGGCAGAATTGCTGCGCGAGCTTTATTACCGGACCCAGGAAGCCCTGTCCGGCTCCACTCAAACAGACCACAGGAAATCCCGTATCATTGTCGCGAAGGAGGCCTTATCCGGACGCCTCGCCGACTGGGACCCGGACTGGACGGCACGGTTTCTGGAACGCGGGCGCGACACCTACTGGATTACCTTCGATACCGATACGCTGGTCCGCCATGCCACCATCGCCTACGAAGCGGAGCGCGATAACCGGCTGATGGACGTTCGTGCCACCGTTGACCGTGACCGCGATATCACGGAAGTCATCATCTATGCGCCGGACCATCCCGGCCTGTTTGCATCCATTGCCGGAGCCATGGCGCTATCGGGGGCGTCCATCGCGGACGCCAAGATCGTTACCCTGTCAGATGGCATGGCCATGGACACATTCTGGATTCAGGACGACGCCGGGCGCGCCTATGATGAGCCGCGCCGGATTGACCGCTTGCGAATTCGTATCGAGCGGGTGCTTCAGGGAGAGATCCTGCCGGGCCGCGAATTGGCCGCCGCCCGCAACAAGGCGCGGCCCACACGCACACAGGCCTTCAAGGTTCCGCCCCGGGTCCTGATCGACAATAGCGTCAGTAGTGACAGCACCGTGATTGAGGTCAATGGCCGGGACCGATTGGGACTGTTGCTCGACCTGACGGCCATTCTCACGGCGGAGGGGCTACAAATTTCAAGCGCCCACATTTCCACCTATGGGGAAAGAGTGGTGGATGTGTTTTACGTCAAGGACGCCTTCGGTTTGAAAATCACCGGGGAAAGCCGAATTGAGTCCATTCGTGAAAACTTGCTGGCCGTTGTTGCACAGGAAAAAATACAGGAAAAACCCCGGAAAAAACCCGCACGGAATAACAAAACCCGCCCAATAAAGGCCACAAAACTCCCCGATAAGGAAAAATCCGACAAACCGAAAAGATCATCAACGGGCAGCAAAGCACCTGCCCGGTCCTAAGGTTAGCCGGAAATGATATGAGTAGAGGATGATTCACGCTTTAAACGGATCACGAAGTGATTCCATTTATGACGATCGTGATCTAGCGCCCCGTTTTAAAAACAGCTATTGAGGCCTCATGAGTCTTCTGCGTGCCATTACCACCGTCGGCGGGTTTACCATGATGAGCCGCGTCCTCGGTTTCGTCCGCGATATCCTGATTGCCGCGGCCCTGGGTGCGGGGCCCGTGGCGGATGCCTTCTTCGTGGCCTTCAAGCTACCGAACCTGTTTCGCAGACTTTTTGCGGAGGGCGCTTTTTCCGCAGCGTTTGTACCGATCTTTGCCGGGATGGTGGAAACCGATGGCAAGGAAGCCGCCCGCATCTTCGCCGAACAGACCCTGTCTATCCTGTTTGTCGCGCTCATTGCGATTACTATCGGGGCTGAAATTACCATGCCGTGGCTGATGCGTCTGGTTGCACCCGGGTTTCTTGATGAGCCGGACAAATTCGCCCTGACCGTCCAGTTGACGCAGATCACTTTCCCCTACCTGCTGTTCATTTCTCTGGTGTCCCTGTTGTCTGGTGTGCTGAATTCTTTTGGCCGGTTTGCCGCCGCCGCGGCAACGCCGATCCTCCTCAATCTTTGCCTGATCGGTGCCATCCTGGTTCTCACGCCGCTACTGCCGACGCCGGGACACGCCCTGGCGTGGGGCGTTGCCGCTGCGGGTATTGTGCAGTTTGTCTGGCTTTACGTCGCCTTGGTGCGCGAGGGCGTGTGGCTACGCCTGCCGCGCCCGCGAATTACCAATAACGTTCGCACCCTGTGCCGCCGCGCACTTCCCGTCGCCATCGGTGCCGGGATATATCAGATCAATCTGGTAATCGACATGATCATTGCGTCGTTCCTGCCTTCGGGTTCGATCTCTTATCTGTTTTACGCGGACCGGGTGACCCAGTTGCCCCTGGGCGTTGTCGGCGTCGCCGTAGGAACCGCTTTGTTGCCCATGCTGTCGCGTCAGGTGCGTGCCGATAACCCCGCCGCCGCCCTGCACAGCCAGAACCGCGCCCTTGAATTTGCCCTGCTGTTGACGCTGCCTGCTGCGGTGGCGCTCTTTATCATTGCGGACCCCATTGTCACCGTATTGTTCCAACGCGGAGCGTTCGGGCCGGATCAGGCATCCGCCACGGCCGCTGCGTTGGCGGCTTATGCGCTCGGCCTGCCTGCCTATGTTTTGGTGAAATCCCTGGCTCCAGGTTTCTTTGCTCGCGAAGATACCAAGACCCCTGTGAAGATTTCTGTCGCTGCCATGGCCGTCAATATTGTTCTGAGCCTGATCCTCATGGGGCCGTTCCTGCATGTAGGTCTGGCCATGGCCATGGCGGCGTCCGCCTGGCTGAACGCTGCGTCGCTTGGTTTTGTGTTATGGCGGCGTGGCCATCTGGTGCTTGATGACCGCCTGAAGGGTCGCGCGACGCGGGTGCTGCTGTCCGCCATCATCATGGGTGTCGCGCTCTATGGCGGCGCGGACTGCCTGTCGCCTCAACTGGCGGGCGGGGTGATGGCGAAAGCCACGGCGCTTGTTATCCTTGTTGTTGGCGGGGCCGTGGTCTTTGGTGGCTGCGCCCAGCTAACTGGTGCAGCGCGCCTTGCCGACCTGCGGGCGTTCATGCGCCCGGCAGCATAATGCGCGTGGGTTCCCTGGCCAAAACCTTGACCCTGAGCCAGAGACGCGCCATAAAGCGGCGCTTTCGTACCACGAACACGGATCGTTTAGCGGCCCAATGACGGCCAGTTGAGGGAAAGTTCATGCACCGCATCTTCTCGGGCGTCCAGCCAACCGGAAACCTGCATCTCGGCAACTATCTTGGTGCCATCCGGAACTGGGTCCGGCTACAGGACGATTTCGACTGTATTTTCTGTGTCGTCGACATGCATGCCATTACCACCTGGCAGGACCCGGCAGAATTGCGCGCCAGCACCCGCGAGGTGGCGGCGGCGATGATCGCTGCGGGCGTTGATCCCAAAAAACACATCGTATTCAACCAGAGCCAGGTCAGCGCCCATGCCGAACTGGCGTGGATTTTCAACTGCGTTGCCCGCATGGGCTGGTTGAGCCGCATGACCCAGTTCAAGGAAAAGGCAGGCAAAAACAAGGAAAATGCCTCCGTCGGGCTGTTCGCCTATCCTAATCTCATGGCGGCAGATATTCTGGCCTACAAGGGAACGCACGTTCCCGTGGGCGAGGATCAGAAGCAACACCTGGAACTGGCGCGCGATATTGCACAAAAATTCAACAATGATTTCGGCGTTGATTTTTTCCCCATTGTCGAGCCCGTCATCACAGGCGAAGGGACCCGCGTCATGTCGCTCCGTGACGGCACAAACAAAATGAGCAAGTCCGACCCGTCAGAATATTCACGTATCAACATGGTGGATGACGCCGACACGATCGCCAAGAAAATCCGCAAGGCCAAAACCGACCCGGATGCTCTGCCCGCTCGTAAAGAGGGCTTCGAGGGGCGCCCGGAAGCCGCCAATTTGATGGCCATTTATGCCGCCTTGTCTGGCACCACCATTGACGATGTGCTGGCGCGCTTCGGCGGCGAACAGTTCTCGGCATTCAAACAACAATTGGCAGATCTGGCGGTGGCGACGCTGTCACCCATTCAGGATGAAACGCGCCGTTTGATTGCGGCCCCGGACTATGTAGATGATATCATGCGCGATGGTGCGGAGCGCGCACGCGCCATTTCCCGGCCAATTATCCGTGAGGTCCATGAAATCGTCGGATTTTTGCAGGCACCTGACGCTTGATCTTTGCCGTCGCGAATCCCATGTTCTTTACATGCTGAGCCCTTGGCCGGGCAAACCCGGCGCGACAAGACAGGAGAAATTGGTCGTCATGTTTATTCAGACCGAAGCCACACCGAACCCCGCGACCCTCAAATTTCTGCCAGGCAGCGTTGTCATGGCGTCAGGGACCGCAAATTTCACGGCGAGCGACGAATCCGCCCGTTCTCCGCTGGCGCAACGCCTGTTCGCCATTGAGGGCGTGGCGGGCGTTTTTCTTGGGGCTGACTTTATTACAGCAACCAAATATCCGGACGATGACTGGGATGTTCTTAAGCCACGAATTCTCAGTGCCATTATGGATCACTACACCTCGGGTGATCTCGTCGTCAATGCGGACCCCATGGAGAGCGGCGCGTCAGCGGACGGTGAACAAAGCGCCGTGGTGACCCAGATTATTGAGTTACTTGAAACCCGCGTGCGCCCTGCCGTGGCCCAGGATGGTGGCGATATTGTGTTCAGGGGCTTTGAAGACGGGATCGTGTATCTGACCATGCAGGGTGCCTGTGCAGGGTGCCCCAGCTCATCGGCGACATTGAAGCACGGCATCGAAAACATGCTGAAATACTACATTCCCGAAATTCAGGAAGTTCGCGCCGCCGAATAAATCCAGCGGTACGGCGACATTGGACAAAAGGCCGGTAGAGGGAAGTCGGTTAGACTGGATTGCCGGGCACGCCTGTGATAAACGTTTCACGGTGTCGGCCAAGGCTTCGTATGTCGAACTGTGCCAACAATTGCCCCGGCCAGACCGCGAATTAAAAGTACAGAGATAAAATTGAAAAAAAGTATTGCGCAAGAGGCCACGCAGACCGCGTGGACGGGAAGGGTTCATTCTACCGTTGACGCCATCACCGGGTTTCAGCGGTTTGCGTTGGGCCTGATGGCAGGCCTGGTTGTGGTCAGTGCGGGGGCGGCCCTGATTGTGCCCCCCGGTGGGACTATCCGGGCTCCCCGGGCCAGCCTCGAAATGCTGGCGTCAATTGCGATTGATTCCATGCCGACCATGTCGGTGGAAAGCGTCGCCCTGCCCGGCGTTCGTAATCAGGATTCCGGGCCAACCGTTGCCCAGGTGGCCGAGGCGCTTTCCTATGATCTTGCTTCTATCGTCGGCGGCGCTTCAGACGTGCCCCGGATTTTCCTGGCGGCCATGCCGCAAGGTTTATCCGATATCCGCGAAACGGCGAAACGCAAGGCGCTGTTTTTCAAGAGCGTTCTGCCGCTCATATTGAAGGTGAACGAAGGCCTTCGTGTCGATCGTGCACGCCTGCTGGCTATCCAGGAGATTGTCCACGGTGGCGGGAAGCCAAGTGCTGTGGAGCGTTTATGGCTGGCGATGATGAGCGACCGATATAGCGTTTCCCGCGATAACATTCCCGCCTTGTTGCGGCGGGTGGATATTATTCCGCCGTCCATGGCGATAGCCCAGGCAGCGGCAGAAAGTGGTTGGGGCGAGTCCCGCTTTGCCCGCGAGGGTAATGCATTGTTCGGACAATGGACGTTTGCCACGGGCAATCTGGTGCCGGAAGAGCGTGACGATGGCAAGGGTCACATGATCAAGCGATTTAACAGCCTGATCGACTCAGTCCGCGCCTATGCACGAAACCTGAATACGAATCGCGCCTATCGGGAATACCGTGCCCTGCGGGCGGACCTGCAGCGAAAAGGGAAAGTCCTGGATGGGCGGGTTCTTGTGGGCGCGTTGCACCGATACAGTGAACGGGGTGTTGATTACATTAACGAAATTCGCTCCCTCATCAGTTTCAACAAGCTGAACCGCCTGGATGATGCACGCTTGGCGAACGACCCCGTTCAACCGTCTGCCTGACCGCGCCTGGCGTAGCGCTTCCGGTTTTGGTGGCAAAACGCAGGGCCACAAGCGTGGCCCTGGGGCGACCGTGCCGCCCTCGCGGAGCCTTGGCCCAAAGGGACAATCATGTCCCTGGCCGAAAGGGCCAATTATGTCCCTGGCCCAAAGGGCCAAGAGCGTGGGCGACATAATGTTTAGCCGGATTTTCCAACATAGAACTGGCGTCCGAACCAGTACCACCGGCCTGCATCGTCGCCCCATCCGGGCATGGTGCAGTTCAACCGCGTCCGCCCTTCGGCAAACGGTGTTTCCACGCGGACTTCAAACCTGATATCCCCAAGATTTTCGATCGCGGCCTTGCCTTCGTGGGATAAAAAGCAACTGATCTCGGCAGCGCGCTTCATGGGCTTGCGGAGCGTAAAGCCCATGGCGGGCGGATTTGGTTCCGTGATGATGGTATTTTCCGGGCTCAGGTCTGCCACGGGAAGGGCGAGCGCGTTGATGGCGGTCATGAACCGTCCCATATCACCAAATTTTTCGTTCAAGGGGAAACGCGGCAAATCAAACTGATCGTCTGTGGCGCTGAAGGCTCCGGAATGTTGCCCAAAAGCGGCAATGTATCCTGCCTCGGCGGCGGCGGTCGCAGCGGGTGAGCCGGATTCTCCATAGGGATAAGCAAACAGCGTCGGCGTTGTTCCCAGTTCTTCAAGGAACCTTGCGTTGGATCGCTGGATTTCATCGCTGTTCCGTTGATGCGTATGCGCGGGCATATGCAAATGCGAGCCCGTGTGCGCGCCAATGGTAACCCCGGCGGCGGTCATCTCGCGCAACTGATCCCATGTCATCATGTCGTCGTAGGCATCATCAATGGGGTCGGCGGATACAAACAGGGTGAAGGGCAGGCCGGCATCACGAAGACGCGGCCAAGCCTCGGCATAGACGCTTGCATAGGCATCATCGATTGTGATGCCCACAGTACGGTCGGGCAAAATCTCGCCCGCCTGCTGACGGCGCAGGATTTCGGGGACCGGCAGCACCGTATAAGGGCCGCTTTTCAGTTCAGCGATATGGGCATCGAATTGCTTAATCTGAATATTCGTCGTTGGGTAGCGGTCGTCGCCAAATCGATGATACATCAGCACCACGGCGGATTCACCGGCGTAGGATACCGAGACCGGCAACATCAGGCCCATAGGCGCTAAAAGAAAAATCAGGCAGAGGCGACCAGGGCTCAGGTATCGGCACGACAAAAGGCGGTGGTAAAACATCGAAAACGTCATGATCACTCTTGCTGTCATATGATGATCTTCGACTCTATCTCTATTTCCGTTATCCTGACAGTCCGTACAAGAGGATAAACGGAAAATGATCGGCGGACGCCATTCGCGGCTCGCAATTTTGCCCGCCAGCGGTCTATTATCCGCGCCTCACGATCCGTCAGGATACAGAAGTGACACAGACCATGCGGGTTTTGGCCCTCGATACCTCGACAGCAGCATGCTCGGCGGCAATCTGGCAGTCCGAGGGCTCCGCTGGTCAGTTGTTGGCACGGCGCTATGAGGCCATGGAACGGGGCCAGTCAGAGGCGCTTGCGCCCATGGTGCAGGCGGTTTTGCATGAGGCTGGCCTCGCCGTTCGCCATATAAACTTTCTGGCGGTGACGACCGGACCGGGGGCGTTTACCGGGGTGCGTATCGGACTGGCAATGGCGCGCGCCCTTGGCGTGTCTGCGGGCCTAGCGGTTCGTGGCGTGCCAACGCTTTTGGCCGTGGCGCACGGCCTACCGGGTACGGACAGGGCGGGGGCCTGGACGTTGGTCGTCATGGATACCAAGCGCGATGACGTGTACGTACAGATATTTGATCCAGCCATGATGCCTGTAACTGAACCGGAAATCATTGCTCCCGAAGCGCTGCCAGCCATGTTCAGCCGGATTCCGGAGGGCGAGTCCGTTCTCATCGCGGGAGACGCGGCGGCAAGGGTGAGCGTGCATATTCCCGGTTCGGGGTACGATGTCACGAAATTGCCGGGTATTTTCCTGCCGGATGCGGCGGTGGTTGCAGAGATCGCCATGGCCATGGGGCCGCCCCCATCGGGTATGCCGCCCCCCGCACCGATATATCTGCGGCCTCCATATGCGAAGATTTCGCCGACCGGCGGCAAGTTGCGGCCCTGAAAATCGAATCAGGTGTCTTTCAGTTTTTACGGATGATCAGACGGTGGATCCCGTCCTTGGGTGCCGTGCGGTCTTCCGGGTCCAGTGACACCACATCGTGGCCGAATTCCTTTACCGAACGCGGCACGTTGTTCAACGGCTCATGGCCCTGAAGACGAACTTCCGCTGTCTCACCTGACGCCATTCGCTCAATCAACAACTTCGTTTTGACAAAAGTCAGGGGGCAAATTTCGTCGGTAATATCCAGAAAATAGTCATGATCAGTATTATTTGTGTTCTTCAAACGTCATGCTCCCACTCGCAGACCATCAGTGCAGCGCGAAATAATACTAGTTGAACTACCACCCAACACAATTATGATGCCGCTAATAATATGGTCAGATCTTTTACACAAGTATAGTTCCTCGTTAAGAAAATACAGGGACCGGATAACACTTAACAACGGGAGGTTTGATATCTGAGATGACAGAGCAGCCCACCACCACCGAATTGCTTGAGCTGACGACCGATATTGTCGCCGCCCACGCCGGGAACAACACGGTCGCTGCAGCGGAATTACCCCAGCTGATTCAGAGCGTATACAAGACCCTCGCAGGCATTGGCGGCGCATCAGAGCCGATGGAAAAACCGCGACCGGCTGTGGCGATCAAGAAATCCATTTTCCCGGACTACGTTGTTTGCCTGGAAGACGGTAAAAAGTTGAAGATGTTGAAACGGCACCTGAAGGCGGCGTTCAATTTGACACCGGAAGAATATCGCGAAAAATGGGGCCTTGCGCCGGATTATCCCATGGTTGCGCCTAACTATGCGAAGCATCGCAGCCGTCTGGCAAAAAAAATTGGCCTCGGTACCCGGGAGCGTAAATCCGCGTGATCTGTGGGGGGTGCCTTGTTAATTGCGGTGACCCTACAAATATAGAAAGCTGACCAGGCATCTGATGGTGGTGCCGCGATGAATTTTGGAGATGGCCGTTCCCATGGCACCGACGCGAATTGAACAGCTCTGCATCGACCACGGCATGAAAATGACCGAGCAACGCCGCGTCATTGCGCAGGTGCTATCCCTGGCCGACGACCATCCGGATGTTGAAGAGGTGTATAAACGGGCATCGGTGCGGGATTCTCGTATCAGCATCGCCACCGTCTATCGAACGGTGCGGTTGTTCGAGGAAGCCGGTATCATCGAGCGTCACGATTTCGGTGATGGTCGCGCCCGCTACGAGGAAATTACCGACCAACATCACGATCACCTGATTAATGTGCGGACAGGCGAGGTGGTCGAATTTCAGAATTCCGAGATTGAGGCCTTGCAGGAAGCCATCGCTCGAAAACACGGGATGCGGCTGGTCGGCCACCGGTTGGAGTTGTTTGCGGTCCCCATGGAGGCAACACCGCCCAAGAAACGTGACGACGGTGTTTCTTGACAGGCCCATGCATACTGTTAGTTTAATCGAGAACTTACGGCGGAACCTTTGAGGGCGCTCACACCGGTAATGACGATCGGTAATTTCGTGTCGCAGACGGCCACCTATTTCGAAACGCATGGCTTGTTGTCATGCAGAGTTTGGGTCTGCCGTGGCTAAATTTCTCTACATCAAAACCTATGGATGTCAGATGAACGTCTACGACTCTGATCGTATGGCGGACCTGTTGGCACCGCTGGGTTATGATGCCGTAGCATCACCGATGGATGCCGACATGGTCATTCTGAACACCTGCCACATCCGGGAAAAGGCGTCGGAGAAAGTTTTTTCGGAACTTGGACGTCTCAGAGATATCAAAGAAGAAAAGAACGTAGCGGGCAAAAAAATGATCCTCGCGGTCGCCGGGTGTGTGGCGCAGGCGGAAGGTGAGGAGATCATCCGCCGTGCGCCCTATGTCGATATGGTATTTGGCCCACAGACCTATCATCGTCTGCCGGAGATGGTGGCGCGCGCCTCGCGTCAGGCGGATGCGGTGCTGGACACGGATTTCCCCGTTGAATCAAAATTCGATCATTTGCCGGACTCAGTCCACGTCGAGGGCAGCACAGCCTTCCTGACGGTGCAGGAAGGGTGCGACAAATTCTGTACCTTTTGCGTGGTGCCCTATACCCGGGGGGCCGAGTTCTCGCGCCCGGTCGCCGATGTGCTTGCCGAGGCGGCAACACTGGCCCATGCAGGCGCGCGCGAAATCACGCTGCTGGGGCAGAATGTCAACGCCTATCACGGCAGGGCACCGAATGAGGGCGAGTGGGGACTCGGCCGCCTGATCGGTGGCGTTGCCGAGATCGGTGGCATTGACCGCATCCGCTATACAACATCCTATCCGGCGGAAGTGGATGATGCGCTGATTGCCGCGCACCGCGATGTGCCTGAACTTATGCCCTTTCTGCACCTGCCGGTGCAATCCGGGTCTGACCGTATCCTCTCGGCCATGAACAGGCGGCACAATGCGGGGCAATACCGCGAATTGGTTGCCCGTCTGAGGGATGCACGGCCCGATTTGGGCTTATCATCGGATTTCATTGTTGGCTTTCCTGGTGAAACCGACCGGGATTTTGAAGAAACCATGACCCTGATCCGCGAGATCGGGTTCATTCAGGCGTTCTCATTCAAATATAGCCCGCGACCGGGCACCCCGGCGGCATCCATGCCGGGGCAGGTTGACGAGCAGGTTAAATCCGAGCGTCTTGCCGCGCTGCAGGGATTGTTGGAAGAACAACAGATCGCTTTCAACGAAACCTGCATCGGGCGGGAAATGCCCGTTCTGTTGGAACGCCCGGGACGGCATGACGGGCAACTGGTCGGCAGAAGTCCCTATATGCAGGCCGTTCATGTGTCGGCCCCCCATGAAAATCTTGGAACGATCATGGTGCTCAAAATCGAGTCCGCGAGCGTCAATAGTCTGTCGGGAGCATGGGTTGATAATCAGCAATCATCCGGGTCATCGGCGATCCCTGACCGCATTTCGGCGTAAGGACCACTATGAAGAGCGCAGTGAACAAAGCCCAGCACCTGCCCAAGGCCGACACCGTGACCGTCGAGGTCCAGTTCGAAGACAATGCCCTGGCCCAGGAATTGTTCGGATCGCACCACAGCAATCTGGCCCGACTGGAACAATTGCTGGATGTATCCGTTCATCCGCGTGGCAATGAGCTGACAATTGTTGGAGACGCACGCGGGGTGAAGGACGCGGGCGACATCCTTGAGGCGCTGTATGACAGGCTGGGGCGTGGCCTCGAGGTCTCTCAGAACGAGGTGGATGCGGCCGTTCGCATGTCGGGGGATGTGCCCGATGTTCCTGTGAAGGTGAAAGACGCCCAAATTACCATTCATACGCAGAACCGGTCCATTTCGCCCAGATCCAACTCTCAGGCCGCCTACCTTCGCGCCGTTGATGCCCATGATCTGGTTTTTGCACAGGGACCTGCGGGAACGGGCAAGACCTACCTCGCCGTCGCCAAGGCGGTAGAGCTTTTGGTCAGCGGGTCGGTTGACCGCATTATTTTGTCCCGACCTGCAGTGGAGGCCGGCGAGCAGCTTGGATTTCTGCCCGGCGACATGCGTGAGAAAGTCGATCCATATCTTCGACCGCTTTACGATGCGCTCCATGATATGCTGCCCGCACAGCAGGTTGAGAAGCGCCTGGAGAGTGGCGAGATTGAAGTTGCACCGCTGGCGTTCATGCGGGGCCGGACACTATCCAATGCGTTTGTCATTCTGGATGAAGCGCAGAATACTACCGCCGTTCAGATGAAGATGTTTCTGACCCGGTTCGGTGAAAATTCCCGCATGGTCATCACAGGCGACCTAAGCCAGGTGGACCTGCCACGGGGAATCCGTTCGGGTTTGCGTGATGCCATGGAGACTTTGGGTGGCGTTGACGGGGTGGCCTTCGTCGAATTCACCTCTTCCGACGTTGTTCGTCACCCGTTGGTGGGGCGGATCGTAAAAGCCTATGGGGTTGTTGAAAATGATCGGCGCGCGGCGGCACCCTACGAGAAAGCGAATGGCCGCAATAAATCTGCGGGCAAGGACAATGACAGCGCCTGATCCGGAAACATCAGATGAGACGGAATCCTTGGATATCGACATTGTCGTGAAGGATTCCCGGTGGGCGACCGCCATGGATGACGTAATTGAGACCTGCCGGGCAGCCGCGTGTGCTGCATTTTCCGCAGGGATTTCGAAACCCCTGGTGGCGGAAGCTGCGGTGGTTCTGGCCGACGATGACTTCGTTGCCGCGCTCAACCGGCAATACCGCGGCCGGGACGGCGCTACCAATGTCCTGTCTTTCGCAGCGACCGGGCCGGGTGACCCCGAAATTCCTGCGGTGGCAAGCGTTCCTGCCCTGTTGGGTGATATTATTGTGGCGCGTGAAACAACGGTACGCGAAGCGGCGGCGGTGGGGATTAGTATTGAGCATCATCTGCGCCACCTGGTTGTTCATGGTATGCTGCATTTGTTGGGTTTTGATCATATGACGGATGAAGAGGCCGCAGAAATGGAGCCGCTCGAAACGCAGGTTTTGGCGACAATGGGGGTCGCCGATCCTTATAGGGACGATGCTGATCGCCCGGCGGAGGCGCACCCATGAACGGAGACACAGTTGACCCTGGGGGCCCTGGGCAAAAAACCCAAAATGGCACATCCAACGGAACGCGGCGCGGGGGCGCCGGGGCGTGGATGCGATCTCTGTTCAAGTCGAAAAGCGGTGAGAGCACGTTCCGGGAATCGCTGGATGAACTGATTGACGAACGCGAAGGTGCGGAAGCGCCCATTGACGCAGGTGAGCGCGCATTGCTTGCAAACGTCTTGGAACTGCGCCGACGCACGGTCTACGACGTGATGGTGCCGCGTGCAGATATCGTTGCCGTAGAAGACGGAACGCAGTTTGAGACCGTCATCGAGACCATGACGGGAAAAGGTCATTCCCGCCTGCCGGTCTACCGCGAAAGCCTCGATCATGTGGTCGGCATGGTGCATATCAAGGATCTGGTTGCGTGGCGCGGGCGGGTCGGGGACTTCACCCTCGCCAATGTCCAGCGGACCATCCTGTTCGTGTCGCCATCCATGCAGGTTCTGGAACTGTTGCTGGAAATGCGGGTCAGGCGATCGCACATGGCCATTGTGGTCGATGAATACGGTGGGGTGGATGGCCTGGTGACCATTGAGGATCTGGTTGAAGAGATCGTTGGTGAAATTGAAGATGAACACGATCGCTCCACGGAGCCTGACTTCATGGAACGGGAAGACGGCACGTTTGATGCCGACGCACGCGTGTCAGTGGACGTGCTGGAAGAAACCTTCGGCGAGCTGCTCGATGACGATGAGCGAGAAGATATCGACACGCTCGGCGGGCTGGTGTTTTCGCTTGCCGGGCATGTTCCCATTCGCGGCGAACTGGTAAGACATCCCGTTGGTCTAGAATTTCAGGTCATTGACGCCGATCCGCGACGGATCAAGCGTGTCCGGGTCCGGCGTATCCAGACGCCCGCGCCGGGCGGTGAATGAGTTACCAGTGGGCACTCCACTCGAGTCCCCTGCGGGCGCGGACACTGAAGGCAATGGTGCTCTGATAGGGCGGTGTCGCGATTGGTGCAGAGTCCGTAGCGGCCCGGCCCGTCTGGCCGTCAGCGCAATACTGGGCGGCCTGGCGACGCTTTCCCTGCCACCGGTCCATGCGGTGCCTGTCTTGTTACCGGCCCTGATCGGACTTTACTGGCTGGTTCAGTCTGCTTCCCGACCCCGTGCAGCATTATTTGTGGGTTGGGCTTTCGGGTTTGGATTTTTCCTGATTGGTCTGTATTGGATCGGCAATGCGTTCATGGTGTATGCGGCGCGCCACGCGTGGCTTGCGGTTCCGGCCGTCGCGGGCCTGGCGGCGGTTCTCGGCCTGTTTACGGCACTGGTATGTTGGGCCCAACGGCATGTTATTCGCCATGAATTCGCCGGGGTCGGTGGCGTGCTGGTGTTCGCTGCATTGTGGACTCTGTCGGAATGGCTCCGCTCATGGGTTTTCACCGGGTTTCCGTGGAATTTGATCGGTAGCGCATGGGCATTCTCCGACGCCATGATCCAGCCCGCCGCCTTTTTCGGAACCTACGGGTTAAGTCTGGTGACGGTCTTTGCATTTTGTTACCCCGCCGCCATGGGTGAGCGCGCTTGCCGGGAAAGCGGGGCGCGGTGGCGACCCTTGGGGGTGAGTGTCGGCCTTCTGGTGGCTCTGTGGGCTGGGGGAACGGCCCGGTTGTCCGGGGCGGAGACCGCATATGTTCCCGATGTCCGGTTGCGGCTGGTGCAGCCAAATATTGCCCAGGCCCAGAAATGGGAGAAAGAGTTGCGGAGCGGCCATGTGCTCCGGCAACTGGACATGAGTGTCAATGGAGACGGCGGGGCGGCGCTGATGCCGGGAGAGGGGCCGACGCACGTAATCTGGGCGGAAACGGCGGTTCCCTACGTGCTGTCGCAGTATCCCGAGTTGATAGACTTGCTGGCCCAGGCCGCACCTGTTGATGGCGCATTAATCACCGGCTCCGTTCGGAGCGATGCGGCGACAAACAGTGATGGCCGACCGAATTATTGGAACAGCCTGTTCGCGATTGATGCCGCAGGCGACGTCCTTTCAACGTATGACAAGGTGCATCTTGTGCCCTTTGGCGAGTACGTGCCCCTCAAAGAGTATCTGCCCTTCGGAAAGCTGACAGCCGGGGCCGGACAATTTACCCCCGGCACAATGCGTTCGCTCCAGACCATTCCCGGTCTGCCGCCGTTCAGCCCGCTGATCTGTTACGAGATCATATTTCCAGGCGCGATTTCGACCGCCGAACAGCGCCCTGCATGGTTGCTCAATCTGACCAATGACGCATGGTACGGCCTGTCAGCCGGCCCCTATCAGCATTTCGTTTCAGCCCGCATGCGCGCCGTTGAAGAGGGCCTGCCCGTCGTGCGGGTCGCCAACACGGGTATCAGCGGCGTTATCGACGGGTTTGGGCGGGTGATCCGGACGCTAGCCCTTGGGGAGGCCGGTGTGCTCGACGCCCGGTTGCCGGTCGAGATTTCCCCCCCCCCGTATGCCAAATATCACAACCTCTTGCCGCTACTGGTCGGTCTCGGATTTTTCGCCTTTGGTGTGCTAGCGTATAGACGCGCCCGTCGCTCTGAAGACATCTAGCAAACGGGGGAGATTTTCATTGCCGAAGCGGCACTATTTTTGGTTGCATAATAATGTATGCAATAATATGTTTGTCCATAGAGTGGGATTATTTGTCGCCAACAGGCGATTAAAATGGGTAAGATCACTCTCGGTTGTTTCAACTCAGTAAAGATAGTGAAATGATGAAAGAAAAAGCACAGAAGGGACGTAAAGTCCGCAGACTACCCCCCGGAACGCCTAACCCCGTTGATGTCCATGTCGGGAACCGTGTCCGCTTGCGGAGGACGCTTTTGGGCGTCTCTCAGGAAAAGCTCGGCGATGCGGTTGGCCTCACGTTCCAACAAATTCAGAAATATGAACGTGGCGCAAACCGGATTGGCGCATCTCGTATCTATGAATTGAGCCGCATACTCGACGTGCCGGTATCGTTCTTTTTCGACGACATGCCCGACGAGTTGAAGACTCATGAAGGTCGGTTTGCCGCCGGGTTGCGGGACAAGGAACAGGGCACTTATGAAACAGACCCCCTGGCCCGCCGCGAAACGCTGGAGCTGGTCCGTGCCTATTACAAGATCACCGATCCTCGTGTCCGAAAGCGCCTGTTCGAACTGACGAAAAGCGTCGCCAAGGCCGATACGGACGACTAGATCGGGATTCGTTGCTGTTTGTAATGGGGCCGAGAGCCTGGCCGCTGCATGAATGTTCTTGACGTATTTTTCAAACCTTGCGAAAAGTCCTTCATCTTCGCTGGCGTGAGGTCGTGGATGGATTTCGACTGCTTGCCACCACGTTAAAAAAGAGGCTAAGTGGGCGCTCCTAAATCAGCAGTGCTGATAGAGCCCCCTTGGAATTTTTTGGTTGGGTACTGGCTTACAAGGTCTGGCCCAAAACACGAGGAGGGCCCGCGCGTGCCGAAACTGAACTATCTGTTTACAAGCGAATCCGTTTCCGAGGGTCACCCGGATAAAGTCTGCGACCGTATTTCAGATGCGGTTGTGGATGCCTTTATTGGCGCTGACCCCTATGCACGGGTTGCCTGTGAAACTCTCTGCACCACCAACCGGATTGTGTTAGCCGGCGAAGTGCGCGGCACTCAGCCTCTGGTGAATGAAAATGGTAACGTTTCAACGGGCCTGATCGAACAAATAGCCCGTGATGCTGTCAAGTCTATCGGGTATGAGCAGGATGGTTTTCATTGGGATAATCTGAATGTGGAAATTCTTCTCCATTCACAATCTGCAGATATCGCCATGGGTGTTGATGCGGCCGGTAACAAGGATGAGGGCGCGGGCGACCAGGGCATCATGTTCGGGTACGCCTGCAACGAGACGGATGTATTGATGCCGGCCCCTATTCATTTATCACATCAAATTCTCAGCTCTCTGGCCGACGCACGGCATGGCGATGCGAACTCCGGGTTGGGCCCGGATTCAAAAAGCCAGGTAACGCTCCGCTATGAAAACGGCAAGCCTGTAGGAGCGACCAGCATTGTCGTTTCAACCCAGCATGATGGCAATCTGTCCCAGGAAGATGTCCGCGAGATTGTTCGCCCCCATGTGATTTCCGTATTGCCTGATGGCTGGATGTGCCCGGAAGATGAATTTTATGTCAATCCCACCGGGCGTTTCGTCATTGGTGGCCCGGACGGTGATGCCGGCCTGACCGGGCGGAAAATCATTGTTGATACCTATGGCGGTGCGGCACCCCATGGCGGCGGCGCGTTCTCCGGCAAAGACCCCACCAAGGTTGACCGATCCGCAGCTTACGCGGCTCGTTATCTGGCGAAAAACGTGGTCGCAGCAGGGCTGGCGGAGCGTTGCACGATCCAGCTCGCCTATGCGATCGGCGTTTCCAAGCCACTGTCGGTCTATATCGATACCGCCGGGACTGGCGAGGTTGACGAAGAGAAACTGGCCGCTGTCCTGGTTGATCTGGTTGACCTTACCCCCCGCGGTATTCGTGAGCATCTGAGCCTCAACAAACCGATCTATGCGCGGACCGCTGCCTATGGGCATTTTGGCCGCGCACCGGAAGCGGATGGCGGATTTTCGTGGGAGACAGCTAGCTTGGTTGATGATCTGAAATCCGCATTTGGGGCGAATTGAACACCAAACCTGGCGGCAGCAAAGACTATCAGTTTTACGGTCGTCGGCAGGGGCATGCGCTCCGCCCGGCGCGCCGCAAGCTGGTTGAAACAATCTTACCGGAGCTTCGCGTCGTTCCACCGCCGGACGGCAACGCCATTGACCTCGGGCACCTGTTCGGTGAAGAAAAACGCAGCTACCGTTTGGAAATCGGTTTCGGCGCAGGCGAACACCTGGCAGCCATGGCGGCGGCCAACCCGGATATCGGATTTATCGGGTGCGAGCCATTCGTAAACGGCGTTGCGGCGCTTTTAGCCCTGATTAATGAGCGGTCCTTAAGCAATATTCGCATCTATAACGATGACGCCCGTGATCTGCTTCCCGCATTGCCCGACGCCGCATTCGAGCGAATTTATTTACTCTATGCGGATCCATGGCCGAAAAAACGCCATAACCGCCGTCGTTTCGTCCAGCCGGACGCCGTGGACACCATTGCACGGCTGCTTCGCGACGGCGGGTCGTTCCGTTTCGCCAGCGACTTTATGGACTACGTGCGATGGGTCCTGAGGTGCACGGTAACCCACCCCGCTTTTCAGTGGACGGCGCAGGGTCCGGCTGACTGGCGGACGCGGCCCGACGGCAGCGTCGAGACTAGGTATGAGGCCAAGGCAAAGCAAGCGGGATCAAACTGCGTCTATCTGGAATTCCTCCGGCGGCCCCGAAACTGATTTCTCTTGTCAAAACAGGGCCAAGGGGTGTATATCCCCCGAACGATTAACAAAGACTCGTTATTCCGATTTAGTCGGTTTGGTGAGGTGGGCTGCGGCCCGCCTTTTTTGTTACCTGAATGGTGGCCACCTTATCGCCTCCCGGGACCGAACTGGACGATGACGAAAACGAGCTACGGATGAATGGTGATGGACCTGGTCCAGCGGATAAATGCTCTGATCGAGCCCACTATTACGGATATGGGGTACGATTTGGTTTGCACTCAAATTAACGGCGAGACGCGCATGCAGGTACAGATTATGGCTGAGCGGTCTGACGGGACCGGAATGGGCATTGACGATTGTACCAAGGTGAGCCGCGCCGTTGCTGCGGTGCTGGATGTTGAGGACCCTATCCGAGGGGCCTTTACGCTCGAGGTCAGCTCCCCGGGCATTGATCGGCCGCTGGTGAAGCTTGCTGATTTTGAGCGGTTTGATGGTTTTGAGGCGCGCATTGAAACCGCGCTGCCTATTGAAGGAAGAAAACGTTTCAGAGGCTTGCTGAAGGGTGTGGCGAATGAGACGGTGTCAATTACCACGGAGACCGGAGATATCGCCATCCCGTTCGGTGATATTACCCGGGCCAAGTTAATGCTAACCGACGCGTTGTTGGCGGCATCGGCGGATAAAGGATTGTCGTAGGCGTCATGCGCGATTGCATGGCGGCGACGTCATTGGATTAAACTTACTTGAGGATGGACTGAGACAAAGTCATGGAAACGGAAGCAGTCTACGCACGACCCGAACTCTTGCAGGTAGCCGATACGGTTGCCCGCGATAAATCCATCGAGCGCGAAGAAGTGCTGGAAGCGATGGAGATGGCAATTCAAAAAGCCGGGCGTTCAAAATACGGCCACGAACACGATATCCGCGCGACCATCGACCGCAGCACCGGTGAGATTTCTCTCGCCCGGTATCAGGAAGTCGTTGCGAACGACGCGGAAATCGAGAACGAAGCCGCCCAGATAACTCTTGATGTCGCTGTGGCTCAAAAGGCCGATGCCGTCGTTGGGGAGTTTCTGGTCGATGCGCTGCCGCCCATTGATTTCGGCCGGATTGCGGCGCAGACGGCGAAGCAGGTCATTGTCCAGCGCGTCCGCGAGGCGGAACGCACCCGGCAGTTTGCAGAATACAAGGATCGCAAGGGCGAGATCGTCAACGGTCTGGTCAAACGCATCGAATACGGCAATGTGATTGTTGATCTAGGTCGCGCCGAAGCACTTTTACGGCGCGATGAGTCTATACCCCGCGAGCATTTCAATAACGGTGACCGTATTCGCGCCTTTATAATGGATGTCCGCGAAGAATCCCGTGGCCCCCAGATTTTTCTGTCACGGACGCACCCGGACTTCATGGCCAAGCTGTTCGCCCAGGAAGTTCCCGAAATCTATGACGGCATTATTGAAATCATGTCCGTCGCCCGTGACCCCGGTTCGCGCGCCAAGATTGCTGTGATGTCTCATGACTCCAGCATTGATCCCGTTGGCCCCTGTATTGGTATGCGAGGCTCTCGCGTTCAGGCCGTTGTCGGCGAATTGCAGGGCGAAAAAATCGATATTATCCAGTGGTCCACGGACCCGGCGACATTCATTGTGAATGCGCTTGCCCCGGCGGAAGTCGCCAAAGTCGTGCTGGATGAAGAAAAACAGCGCATTGAAGTGGTCGTCCCCGATGAACAACTGTCCCTTGCCATCGGTCGGCGTGGTCAGAATGTTCGCCTCGCCTCTCAGCTATCCGGCTGGAACATCGATATTATGACCGAGGCCGAGGAAAGCGATAAGCGCCAGGAAGAGTTCCGAACCCGGTCACAAATGTTTATTACCGCACTGGATGTGGATGAAGTTATTGCGCATCTGCTGGTGACCGAAGGATTCTCGTCCATTGAAGAGGTCGCGTTTGTTCCGGTCGATGACCTGCTGGATATTGAGGGCTTCGATGAGGACGTCGCAGAAGAACTGCGCGCCCGCGCTCGCGCCTACCTTGAGCAGCAGGACGCGAAGTTTGCCGAACGGGCGACCGAGCTTGGGATGAGCGATGATATTCACGAAGTTGCGGGCGTCAGCGCCGCCATGCTCGTTGTGCTCGGGGAGGCCGGTATAAAAACCCGTGATGATTTAGCGGATCTTGCCGGTGACGAGCTGATTGAGATGCTGAATGGGTCCGCACTTGAAGGCAAGCTGGCGGAAGATCAGGCAAACGAAATCATTATGGCAGCCCGGGCACACTGGTTTGCCGATGATGAGAAAGCAGATGCAGGCCTTGATGCGGAAGCGGCGGGCGCCGGTGACGGCGTGGTCGTCGCCGACAGCGCGCCGGGTGCGGCAGCAGAAGATGGTGGTGAGGCCGAGGCGTGAGCCTGACGGCGAAATAAGGAGAGCATGGCGATGGCGCGGGGTCAGACGCGCAAACGGAAGTCCGGTGACGAAACGCAGTTGTCAGAGCGCAAATGCATCGTTACCGGGGAGTGTCATCCACAAGAAGAGCTCATTCGATTTGTTATTGGGCCTGAGGGTGATGTGGTTCCGGACCTCGAGTCGCAGCTTCCCGGACGGGGAATTTGGTTGAGTGCCGACCGGGATATGATAAATACAGCGTGCGCAAGAAAGCTTTTTGCCAAAGCTGCGCGGCAACAGGTCAAGGTATCTGATACATTGGCCGACGACGTTGAGGCCCTGTTGGTGCGGCGTTGTCTTGATCGGATATCCATGGCCCGGCGCGCGGGGCAGGCAGTTGCGGGGTTCGACCGGGTTGGAGAATGGCTCCGACGGACGAGTTCGAGAAAGCGGGGTGGCGTCCTGTTTTCTGCGAGTGATGGCGCGGCAGGCGGCCGAGCAAAAGTAGAACGGCTGGCGGAAGGCATGACGGTTGTTCCCATGTTCAGTATGACCGAACTGGGCGGTGCCGTGGGAAGCGAACGAACGGTTCATTTGGTGGTGGCGTCGGGCGGACTGGCAAAAGCGCTAATAAAGGATACCCGGCGACTGGCCGGAATCCGCCAGCTCACCGCCAATGTCGGCGATGAACGGTAAACGGATTTGAAAGAACGATATGACCGAGACCAATAAAACGGACGACAAGGGCGAGAAGCAGGAATTGACTCGGCCCAGGAAGCTCGAGCTGAAGAAGACTGTCGAAACCGGTCAGGTTCGCCAAAGCTTCTCGCACGGCCGATCCAAGATGGTCCAGGTCGAGGTTCGCAAGAAGCGCACATTTGCCCGCGATTCCGGCGGCCAGATGGCGGAGGTCAAAGGCAACACGGAGCAGGATGCGGTGTTTTCCACACCCAGCGCTGGCCCGGATGACGCGCTTGGCAATCTCACAGAGCACGAAAAAGCAGTGCGGGCACGGGTGGTAGAAGATGCGGCGACAGCCGCGGAGCAGGCTAAGGTAGAGGCGACGGCAGCGGCTGAGGAAGCCGCGCGGCGGGCCGCCGAAGCACCTGAACCAGAGCCGGAGGCCGACCCTGAAATTGAAGCAGCGGTCGAACCGAAACCCGAGCCGGTTTCCGAAGAGCCTGATCTTGTTCACGTTATTGACCCGTCTGTCGTACAAGCTGCGCAGCCTGATCCGGATGGCATAGAGGAAGCTAAGCGCTCGGCACCGGTCAAAAAGGTTCTAAAAAGTGACCCGGCGGAGAAGAAGGCACCGACCCGGCGGGGCGGCGAACCACGCCGCCGGTCCGGCAAACTGACGATTGAACAAGCCCTCGGTGACGGGGAAGAGCGCATGCGGTCGCTGGCGTCCGTTCGCCGTGCCCGGGAACGCCAGAAAGCGGCCATGCGTCAAGGCCCGATCGAGACCACAAAGATTGTCCGCGAAGTCATTATACCTGAGACCATTACGGTGCAGGAATTGGCAAATCGAATGGCGGAGCGTGGCAGTGCCGTGATCAGGACCCTGATGAACATCGGGGTCATTGCGACCATTACGCAAAGCATTGATGCGGATACAGCGGAACTGGTTGTCAGTGAATTCGGCCACACAATGAAGCGTGTGTCAGAATCTGATGTTGAGGACGGTCTTCGTGGCAATGATGACGCCGCCGAGAGCCTGTGTCCCCGCCCACCGGTGGTCACCGTTATGGGTCACGTCGATCACGGCAAGACGTCGTTGCTGGATGCGTTGCGTGAAACAGATGTGGTTGCGAACGAAGCTGGCGGCATTACCCAGCACATCGGTGCCTATCAGGTGACTATGGCTGGGGGCGAACAGATTACCTTTATTGATACACCGGGACATGCCGCGTTTACGGAAATGCGCTCACGTGGTGCAAAAGTGACGGACATTGTGGTGCTGTGTGTTGCGGCGGATGACGGCGTCATGCCGCAGACCATCGAGGCGATCAATCATGCCAAGGCGGCAGGGGTTCCGCTCATTGTGGCGATCAACAAGATCGACGCGCCCGGCGCGGACCCGGCGCGGGTGAAGACTGAATTGCTACAGCATGAAGTCATTGTCGAAGACATGAGCGGTGAGACCCTGGCTATTGAAGTCTCGGCGAAAGAGCGTACTAACCTGGATAAGCTGGAAGAGGCTATTCTGCTACAGGCAGAGCTGCTTGATCTTAAAGCCAATCCGGACCGGGCTGCAGAAGGCGTCGTTGTTGAAGCACGCATGGAGCAGGGTCGCGGCGCGGTGTCGACGGTCTTGATCCAGCGCGGCACGCTGCGGGTCGGCGACATTTTTGTGGCGGGTGCGGAATGGGGCCGCGTTCGTGCTTTATCCGATGATCGCGGCAATAAGATCGAAGCGGCCGGCCCAGGCCAGCCTGCCGAGGTGCTTGGCCTGAACGGATCGCCATTTGCCGGTGATGAGGTTTCAGTTGTCGATACTGAATCCCGGGCCCGCGAAATCACGGAATATCGTCAGCGCCAGCTTAAAGATAAGCAGGCTGCCAAGGTCGCCCGCGGTACGCTCGAGCAGATGTTTGAGAAAATCCAGCAAGGCGAGAAAGAATCACTGCCCGTCGTCATCAAGGCCGATGTCCATGGTTCCGTTGAGGCGATCGAGGGTGCCATCGAGAAGCTGAACAATGACGAGGTCAGTATCCAGATTCTGCATGGGGCTGTTGGCGCTATCAATGAATCCGATATCACGCTTGCCAACGCGTCAACCGCCCTGATTCTCGGCTTCAATGTTCGCGCCAACCCTCAAGCCAGGGTTATGGCCCGACGCGACGGTGTGGAAATTCGTTATTATTCCATAATTTACGACGCCATTGATGATCTGAGAAAGGCCCTGTCGGGGATGCTGGCACCGGAGATTCGTGAAACCTTTATCGGTAATGCGGAAATTCGCGAGGTCTTCAATATCACCAAAGCTGGCAAGATTGCGGGCTGTATGGTGACAGAAGGCATGGTCAAGCGCGGAGCGAAAGTGCGCCTGTTGCGCGATAGCGTGGTTGTCCACGAAGGCGAGCTTAGCCAGTTGAAGCGATTCAAGGATGATGCGAAGGAAGTCAGGGAGGGGACCGAATGCGGTATGGCATTCGCGAACTACCAGGATATTCAAGTCGGCGACATCATCGAATGCTTCGAGGTCGAAGAGATCGCCCGCGAGCTGTAATGCGCTGTCAGACTAGAGGATTTACTCATGAGCGGACGGGGTGAAAAAGCACCCAGCCAGCGGCAATTACGCGTTGGCGAGGAAATTCGCCATACCCTGGCGATGATCCTGGAGCGCGGTGAGTTGCGCGACCCGGGCCTTCAGGGCGCGCCCATCACGGTGACCGAAGTTCGTGCTACACCCGATTTGCGCCATGCCCATGTCTATGTGATGCCCCTGGGTGGCGGTGATCGAGAGGCCGCTCTACAGGCATTGCGGCGCGCCCGTCCGTTTTTGCGTCGCCACATCAGCAAGGTATTATCGTTGAAATTTTCTCCTGATTTGCATTTTGAACTGGACGAGACTTTCGATGAATCGGATCGTATCAGCGCATTACTGCGCGATCCGCATGTTGCCCAGGACACGGTGGCGCATGCGCACGATGATTCAGATTCTGGCTCCCCGGACGATTAATATTTATGGCACGACGACGTAAAGGAAGGTCGGTCAACGGCTGGGTCATTCTCGACAAACCCGCTGGCATGTCGTCCTCTCAGGCTGTCGGCGCGGTCAAACGTATTCTGGACGCGGCTAAGGCCGGGCATGGCGGAACGCTGGACCCGCTTGCCACGGGAATTCTCCCCATCGCGCTGGGCGAGGCGACAAAAACCGTTTCCTATGCCATGGAGGGGTCGAAATCCTACCGCTTTACGGTTTGCTGGGGAGAATCGCGGACGACCCTGGATGGCGAAGGTGATATCACCGAAACCAGCACCGCCCGCCCGTCCCGTGATGACATTGTCGGGGTATTGCCGGAATTTACGGGCGATATTGAGCAAATCCCGCCGATCTTTTCCGCTATTAAAGTGGATGGACGGCGTGCCTATCAGCTGGCACGCGAAGACAAGGACGTGGAATTAAAACCACGAACCGTTTCAATCCACCGTATCGAGCTGCTTGATATGCCGGACGCAGACCATGCGACATTTGTGGCGGACTGTGGAAAAGGTACTTATGTCAGAAGCTTAGCCCGAGATATTGCCTGTGCGGTGGGCACTGTTGGCTATGTTTCTGACCTGCGGAGAACCCGTGTCGGGCCATTCGACGAATCTACAGCGATTTCGCTGGAAAAACTAAAAGCGCTGGGGCATAGTGCGCCGCCCGACGAAGTTATTCTTCCTGTCGAGACCGTGCTGGACGACATCCCGGCTTTGGCCCTGACAGAGGAGGAGACCCGGCGTCTCCGTCACGGACAATCGGTTTCGGCCCTTCCCGTGGCGACCCGTTCACCACTCACTGGCATCGGACAAGGTGATGTTATTTGTGCAATGAACAAGGGACGGCTGGTTGCGTTGGTGCAGTTTGTGGGCGGCGAAATCCGCCCGGTGCGTGTTTTAAACCTAGATGGTACATTGGAGTAGACGATGTCGATCACACAAGATCGTAAACAGGAACTCATTAAAGAGTTCGGCGTTAAAGATGGTGATACAGGTTCACCAGAAGTTCAGGTCGCGATTATATCCGAACGGATTACCAACCTGACCGATCACCTGAAAACCCATAAGAAGGACTTCCATTCCCGACGAGGCCTGTTGATGCTCGTCGGTCAGCGCCGACGCCTTCTGGACTATGTAAAAGGCAAGGAAGTGAAGCGCTACGAAAATTTAATCAAACGCCTCGGCCTTCGTCGCTAGTCGATAAGGAAAAAGTGCGAAGGCAAGGAGCCGGCGTATCAGGGATTTGCCCTACGCCGGTGTTTGCTGTTAAGCGCCATTGCCGTAACGCGCCGAGACGCTGTGTCTCGCGGGCCTGACGGCAAAATATGGTGCAAGGGCAAAATCGGACAGGCCGATTTTGCCAGATGTATGTAAGGAAAGATAAGATATGTTTCAAGAATACCGTAAGGAAATTGAATGGGGCGGCCGCACGCTGACCCTGGAGACGGGCAAGGTTGCCCGCCAGGCTGACGGCGCGGTTATCGCGACCTATGGCGGAACAAAGGTGCTGTGCGCCGTTGTTGGTGAAAAAACACCGAAGCCCGGACTGGATTTTTTCCCGCTGACCGTTCACTACGTTGAAAAAGCCTATGCTGCGGGCAAGGTGCCCGGCGGGTTTTTCAAACGTGAAGGCCGTCCCAGCGAAAAAGAAACGTTGGTTTGTCGTCTGATTGACCGGCCCATCCGCCCACTGTTCGTCAAGGGCTTCAAGCACGAAACGCAGGTTATCTGCACGGTTTTGAGCCACGACATGGAAAACGATCCGGATGTGGTCGCCATGGTGGCGACATCTGCGGCATTGACCATTTCGGGCTTGCCGTTCCAGGGCCCCATCGGTGCGGCTCGTGTCGGCTACATCAATGAAGAATACGTCCTGAACCCGCAGAAAGATGAAATGGCCGACAGTGTCCTTGATCTGGTCGTTGCGGGAACCCAGGAAGGCGTTTTGATGGTGGAATCGGAAGCCAGTGAGTTGTCCGAAGACATCATGCTCGGAGCTGTGGCCTTTGGGCACAAGGCATTCCAGTCGGTTATCGATGGTATCATCGAGCTTGCCGAAGCCTGTGCCAAACCGCCGATGGATCTGGCAGGCGAGCCGGAAGGCAAGAGCGATATCATCGCCCGTGTCGCCGCCACCGCCGAAGCTGATCTGCGCGACGCCTACAAGGAAACCGTCAAGCAGACCCGCCAGGAAAAAATCAGTGCGGTTCGCAAGCGTGTGCTTGACGAACTGGAAGCCGACGAGTCTCTCGATGGTGACTTGCTTGGCAAGGTTTATGGCGAGGCCTTCAAGGGTCTGGAAAGCCAGATCGTGCGCCGGGATATCTTGAATACAGGCAAGCGTATCGATGGTCGCGACACCTCTACGGTGCGCCCCATCGCATGCGAAGTCGGTTTCATGCCGCGGGCGCACGGTAGCGCACTGTTTACCCGCGGCGAGACCCAGGCCATCGTGGTGACCACGCTGGGCACCGGCCAGGATGAGCAGATTATTGATGCGCTCTCCGGTGATTACCGTGAGCATTTCATGCTGCACTACAACTTCCCACCCTATTCGGTGGGTGAGGCCGGTCGTTTTGGTTTCACGGGCCGTCGGGAAGTGGGACATGGGAAACTGGCCTGGCGGGCGGTTCATCCGCTGTTGCCGACCAAGGAAGATTTCCCCTACACGATTCGCGTGGTTTCCGAAATTACGGAATCCAACGGCTCTTCTTCCATGGCCAGCGTGTGTGGTGCCTCACTGTCAATGATGGACGCCGGTGTGCCGCTGAAAAATCCGGTTGCCGGGATCGCCATGGGCCTGATCAAGGACGGCGATGAATTTGCCGTTCTGTCGGACATTCTGGGTGATGAAGATCATCTCGGCGACATGGACTTCAAGGTCGCCGGAACCAAAGACGGCATCACTTCCTTGCAGATGGACATCAAGATTACCTCCATCACCGAGAAAATCATGCAGATTGCCCTCAAACAGGCCTGTGAGGGCCGGTTACATATTCTGGGTGAAATGGCCGCTGCATTGACACAGGCTCGTGACGGCGTGAGCGAGAATGCGCCACGTATTACGATCCTTATGATCAACAAGGATAAAATTCGCGAAGTCATCGGCCCGGGTGGCAAGATGATCCGTGAAATCTGTGAAGTTACAGGTGCCAAGATCGATATCGAAGACGACGGCACGGTTAAAGTCGCCGCCGTTGATGAACAGGCTGCGGCGGCTGCCGTGGAATGGATCAAGGGCATTACGGCAGAGCCGGAAGTCGGCACGATTTACAACGGCAAGGTTGTGAAAACCGTTGATTTCGGCGCCTTTGTCAATTTCATGGGAACCCGCGACGGCCTGGTTCATATCTCCGAGATGAAGGATCGCCGCGTCGAGAAAGTCACCGATGTGGTCAACGTTGGTGATGAGGTCAAAGTGAAACTCGTCGGCATCGATGACCGCGGCAAAGTGAAGCTCTCCATGAAGGCCGTGGACCAGGAAACCGGAGAGGAAATCTCCGGCGTTAAGAAAGAAGCTGCGCCCGAGGCCAGCTAAGTCAATCCAGCCCCCTGTTAGCAACCTGTTACAGGGTTGTCGACAGGGCAGGATGACAAGGTTTATTGTTCCCCGGTGATTTGCATATGGTCCCGTCGGGGGCAGCCATGTATAAGTCCGAATTGGCACTAACAAGTTCACCTGCATGATTTCCGGGCATGATTGTCTGGGCGGGTCCGGTGGAAGGAAGCAGTTTCCTTGACGCAGAAAAACCAATATACCCATGAAGACCTTCTGACCTGCGGTCGCGGCGAACTTTTCGGTCCGGGCAATGCCCAGCTTCCTCTACCGCCCATGCTGATGTTTGACCGTATTGTCACCATTAACTCTGACGGCGGTGCATACGGGAAAGGCCTGGTTCGGGCCGAGTTTGATATCAATCCTGACCTCTGGTTCTTCGATTGCCATTTTCCGGGCGATCCGGTGATGCCGGGATGCCTGGGCCTTGACGGACTGTGGCAGCTTTTTGGCTTCTATCTGGGCTGGACCGGTGCGCCCGGTCGCGGCCGCGCTCTCGGTGTTGGCCAGGTTAAATTCACGGGTCAGGTACAGCCTGATTGCAAACTTGTTACCTATCAGATTGATGTTCACCGGGTGATGAACCGACAGATCACGCTCGGTTTCGCTGATGGTGAGATGCGGGTGGATGGTGAATTGGCCTATGAAGCCAAGGATTTAAAGGTTACTTTGGTACCGGATAGTGGAACGGAGGGTTAAAGATGCCATGAGACGCGCTGTCGTAACCGGAATGGGGGTTGTTTCGTGCATTGGCAATAATGTTGCCGAAGTAACGGATTCCTTGCGCCAAGGGCGCTCCGGCATTTCGTTCAGCGAGGATTTCCGGGACCGTGGGTTCCGTAGTCAGGTCTGGGGCAAGCCGAATATCAATCTGGAAGAAATGATCGATCGTCGCTGGCGCCGGTTCATGGGCGATGGCGCGGCGTTCAATTATATCGCTATGGAAGAGGCTATCGCAGATTCCGGGCTGGAAGAATCAGACGTTTCCAACGAACGGTCCGGCCTGATCATGGGGTCTGGCGGGCCGTCCACGAAAAATCTGGTCCAGGCAGCGGATACCGCCCGTGAACGGGGCCCAAAAAAGGTTGGCCCCTTCATGGTTCCGAGAACCATGTCTTCGACAAACTCAGCGACCCTGGCCACGGCCTTCAAGATCAAAGGCGTCAGCTATTCCATTAGCTCCGCCTGCGCGACCAGCGCCCATTGCATCGGCAATGCCGTGGAAATGATTCAGTTGGGCAAGCAGGATGTTGTTTTCGCTGGCGGCGGCGAGGAACTTGACTGGTCTCTGAGCGTTCTGTTCGACGCCATGCCGGCCTTAAGCAGCGGATATAATGATACGCCGGAAAAAGCATCCCGGGCCTATGACGCCAATCGCGACGGGTTTGTTATCGCAGGCGGCGCGGGCGTTCTGGTTGTCGAGGAGCTGGAGCATGCCAAGGCGCGCGGCGCGAGGATTTATGCGGAAATCGCCGGATACGGGGCAACCTCGGACGGGTTCGACATGGTGCAGCCATCCGGTGAAGGTGCCGTGCGTTGCATGAAAATGGCCATGAGCGGTCTCGAACATCCGGTCGATTATATCAATACCCATGGCACCTCGACCCCTGTGGGCGACACCCGCGAACTGGAAGCCATTCGCGAGGCCTTCAAGGATCGCAACCGCATACCAACGTTCAGCTCAACCAAGTCATTGACGGGGCATTCGCTGGGGGCCGCCGGTGCCCAGGAATCGATCTATAGCCTCATCATGATGAAAGAAAACTTCATCGCCGCCTCGGCCAATATCGAGGAATTGGATAAGGACGCCAAGGACATGCCTGTCGCCTTGGAACGACAGGACGACGTGAGCCTGAATTGCGTGCTGTCAAACAGCTTCGGGTTTGGCGGCACCAATGCAACGCTGGCGTTTACGCGCTACGAGAGCTGATAAATCAGTTTAATCACATTAGATCAGATACGGACAACGAATCGTGTCGGGAAAAGAGAGAATGAAAACGGGCGATCAGACTGCTGCCACTGGCTCAGGCCTGATGGCGGGCAAACGCGGCGTGATTATGGGCGTCGCGAACGATCATTCCATCGCCTGGGGCATAGCGCGCAAACTGGCGGCGCATGGCGCAGATCTGGCTTTTACCTATCAGGGCGATGCCTTGGCAAAACGGGTTCGCCCGCTGGCCGAATCAGTCGGCTCCGATTTGTTGTTCCCGTGTGATGTGGAGCACGATACGTCGATAAATGACGCCTTTGAGGCGGTCGCTGATGTGTGGTCCACGGTAGATTTCGTGGTTCATGCCATCGCCTATTCTGACAAGGACGAGCTGAACGGACGTTACGCGGAAACCACCCGTGAGAACTTCCGGCGCACCATGGATGTCTCGTGCTATTCGTTTACGGCGACGGCGCGTGCGGCGGCGGCCGTCATGCCCGAAGGCGGCAGCCTGTTGACCCTGTCATTCTCGGGCGCGGAACGGGTCGTGCCCAACTACAATGTTATGGGGGTTGCCAAGGCGGCCCTGGAGGCGAGCGTTCGTTATCTGGCGTCGGATTTGGGCGGGCAGGGCATCCGTGTCAACGCTATTTCCGCTGGTCCCGTCCGGACACTGGCGGGGAGCGCCGTTGCGGGCGCGCGCTATATTTACCGGTGGAGTCATGACCACGCGCCCCTGAAACGCAACGCTGACCTGGAAGACCTGGGCGGCTCGGCACTTTATCTTCTCAGCGATTTATCCAACGGCGTGACCGGCGAGATTCATCACGTGGATAGCGGATACAATATTATTGGTATTCCCGCGCCGGACACCCAGGAACACGGCTGATTTTCCGATAGAATAAAACCTTACAATCGAAAAGGTTTTATGGTATTAAAAATCTCTTAGTTTAAAAGCATTATAAACTATTCATGATCGCAAGGATGGAATATGACCGCGTCACGCCCTTATAGCCAAATTATCGAACGCATTCGGCGCGTCGGCTTGCGCCCGACCCGTCAGCGCCTCGCCCTTGCCAAGCTGTTGTTTGATAGTGGTGACCGTCACGTTACGGCAGAAATCCTTCATGGCGAAACCCTGCGCCACGGCATCAGTGTATCTTTGGCCACGGTCTACAATACCCTGAACCAGTTTACCAATGCCGGACTGCTGCACGAAATTGTTGTTGATGGTGACCGGTCCCATTTCGACACCAACACCAGCCAGCATCACCACTTCTATCATACGGATTCAGGCCGCCTGCAAGATATTGCTGGCGATGATGTTGTGATGGAACGCCTTCCCGCCGCACCGGACGGCATGGAAATCGAACGGGTTGACGTTATTGTCCGGATTTCTCCAGTATAAATTCATTAGATTGAATTAATTGGAATATGTTTTATAATCGTTCTAATTGTTATTGACGGGACAGTTCTGTCGCGCCATAGTCTGTCTATCAGAAATTCAGGCTGACCTGCATCAGGGCTAATCCCGGCTGCGGCACCTGCTGAATCCACACGAAACGACGATCGATAAACCGCAACAAACTGATCATAAGGAGAGTTCCATGAGCCTCAAAGACAGCAAGACAGAAGGTAACCTGAAAGACGCCTTTGCCGGTGAATCCCAGGCAAACCGCCGGTACCTGTATTTCGCACAAAAGGCGGATATCGAAGGCTACAACGATGTTGCCGCCGTGTTCCGTTCCACCGCCGAAGGTGAAACCGGCCATGCTCACGGCCATCTCGAGTTTCTCGAAGAAACCGGTGACCCGGCTACGGGCATGCCCATTGGCGGCACATCCGACAACCTGAAGGCTTCCGTTGCTGGTGAAACCCATGAATACACTGACATGTACCCGGGCATGGCGAAAACCGCACGCGAAGAAGGCTTCAGCGAGATCGCTGACTGGTTTGAAACGCTTGCGAAGGCTGAAAAGTCTCACGCAGGACGCTTCCAGAAAGCTCTCGACAGTCTGGATTCCTAAGGTCCGGCGTCACTTTCTAGTGGAAAGGGGGGCTATGACGGGCTCCCCTTTTTTACATTTTCCGGTCGCACAGCTGAGAGAAATAACACCATGTCCAAAGAAGGCGGTCTCGGGGCCCCAACGCGCCACCCGATCCCCTGGAACGATGCAGCGTTCTATGATGCGGGGAAGCTGGACGTTGAACTGCGGCGCGTGTTTGATATCTGCCACGGCTGTCGGCGCTGTTTCAATCTGTGCGACAGCTTCCCGCTTCTGTTCGATCTGATTGATGACTCGGAATCCGGTGAACTCGACACCGTAAAGAGCGCCGATTTCAAGCCGGTCATTGACGCCTGTACGCTGTGCGACATGTGTTTCATGACCAAATGCCCCTATGTCCCGCCGCACGAATTTGATCTGGATTTCCCGCACCTGATGCTGCGCGCCCGCGCCATTGAGACAAAAAATGACGGCATTGGATTCTTTGATAAACAACTGACCGAAACCGACCGGAATGGCAAATTGGGCTGTTCCCTGCCCGGTTTGACGAACTGGGCCAGTAAGTGCGGCAACCTCCTAACCCGCCCGCTGCTGGAATCCGTCGCCGGTGTCCACCGTGATGCTCACCTGCCTGAATACTCAAATCAGTCTTTGGTGGATCAGGCAAAGGCCACGCCCGTGACCATCAACACAGACGCCCCCGCCCATGGCCGCAAGGCCATCATCTACGCGACGTGTTTTTCCAACTACAATGCACCGGCCATTGGATTGGCCGCCCGCAACGTGCTCGCCCACAACGGCATCAATGCCGAGGTCGTGCATCCCGGCTGTTGCGGCATGCCCCAACTGGAGCATGGCGATATAGCCCGCGTTGCCGAACAGGCGAAAGTAATTGCGGCGGCGTACAAGCCGTGGATCGAACAGGGTTATGAGATTATTTCACTGGTGCCGTCGTGCACGCTGATGCTGAAGTTTGAATGGCCTCTGATTTTGCCCGATGACGAGGACGTTCGGGCGCTTGCCCTGGCGACCAGCGACATCAGCGAGTATATGGTTGATATCGCCAGGAACGAAGGTCTCGCCGATGGCCTCGGGGCATTGGACGGCAGTGTTACCGTGCATATTGCCTGTCACGCCCGAGCCCAGAACATGGGCCGGAAAGCGGCGGATATGCTCAACCTTATTCCCGATACACAGATCAACGTGATCGAGCGCTGTTCCGGCCATGGCGGCTCATGGGGCATCATGAAAGAGAATTTCGAGACCGGCCTAAAGGTCGGAAAACCCGTCGCGCAACAGGCAGCAAAATCAGCCGATCATTACATCGTTTCAGAATGCCCCCTGGCGCGCGATCATATCCTGCAAGGTATGGACCGTCTGGAGGGTGCAGCACCCGAGACCACCAACGACAAGCATCCCATTGAATTGCTTGCCGCCGCTTACAGCCTTTAAGCGTCTCTCATAGCAACATCAAGCCCACTGTGAAGAATGCGATGAAATCAGAAATCACCCGCGACGACATCCTGCCCATGGCGGAGTATTCGGCATCCCGAAAAGACCGCCGGACTGCCATGAGCGCACTCAAGAGCAGGCGCCGGGCCCACGTCGGGCCGGACGCGACGTTCTATTTCGAATCCTACGAGACCATGTGGCATCAGATCCACGAGATGCTCTACATCGAAGGCGGCGGCGACGAGCAGATTGACGATGAGTTGACGGCCTATAACCCTCTCATTCCAAAGGGTTCGGAACTGGTAGCGACGCTGATGTTCGAGATCGATGATCCGGATCGGCGCGCAGCATTTCTGGCGGGCCTCGGCGGTATCGAGGAAACGGTCACTATTACCGTGGACGGACAGACCATCACGGCGGTTCCGGAAGCCGATGTGGACAGGACAACCGCCGATGGCAAGGCGTCCTCCATCCAGTTCCTGCATTTCCCCTTTACGCCCGAGCAGATCGCGGCCTTTCGTCAGCCCTCCGCACAGATCACCCTTGGTATCGGGCATCCAAAATACGGCCATATGGCCATCCTGCCCGAGGATGTGCGGGACGCGCTGGCGGCTGACTTCGAATAGATCAGGCCCTACAACCGTGCATTGATCCGCAATGCCAGCAGCGTCAGCGCAGACAGAACGACAACCCTAAAGACGAAGACGATCTGGACCGGGAGAAACGTCAGCAATACGGCGAACATCGCCGCCTGCCCTACATCGGTGATGGCCCGGTGGGTGGAGAATATGGGTGCCAGCTCGGCCCGCTACGATGGTTTGCAGGCGCGCAGGAACAGGGAAATGCATCCCTCCCCCATCCCGCCTCGGGAGGCGCTATGCCAATCCGTGGATGTCCCGTGAAGCGCGATGCCTGTTTACAGGACGGTTCCGGCCATGCGAGGATCAGTGGGAACAGGCCCGAAAATAGCCATAAACAGTAGTCTTGGCGGCCTCTATTGAAGTGGAAACCTGACGGTAAATGTTTACCAAGGGTACGCGCTTAGGTGAATCAGGATGAAAAGCATTCGAATGCCAGTTATCAGAAATTTCTTGATAATTGTTTTGATCGGGATCGCTCTCTTGCCGCAATTAGCATACGCGACTGTGTTTGAAGTTGTAGATCTAGACTCTTTCACGTTTTGACGGAAGCATATCCTGCATTCCTGAAGTAGTTTGTGCATTCGTCTTTGGTGAAGGTTCCGACGAGGTGTCCAACGTGGAGCCAAGCGTCTTCCATGTTGCGTTTCTGGGCCATGCGCATCCAGTGTTTGATCTTGGCGAAGGCCTGTTCGATGGGGTTGAGGTCGGGGCTGTAGGGCGGCAGGAACCAGAGCCGAGCGTCGGCGGCTTTGATGGCGGCGCGCACGGTTTTGGATTTGTGGCTGCCGAGATTGTCCATGATGACGATGTCGCCGGGTTTAAGTGTTCGGACGAGCTGTTGTTCAACATAGGCGAGAAAGCACGCCCCATTGATCGGGCCGTCGAAGACGCAGGGAGCCGTCAGCCGGTCGCAACGGAGCGCCGCCAGGAACGTCATGGTGCGCCAATGGCCATGCGGGACGTAACCGCGCAGGCGTTGGCCTTTCGGTCCCCAACCGCGGATCGGTGCCATGTTGGTCTTGATCCACGTCTCATCAATGAAGACCAGGCGTTCGGGATCAAGCCCGGCCTGCCATGACTGCCAGCGCCGACGGCGGCGGGCAACCGTCGCTCGGGCCTGCTCAAGAGCGAACAGGGTTTTTTTTAAAGCTCAGTCCCTCGCTCCTGAGAAACCGCCACACCGCCTGATGCGATACCTTGACGCCATGCCTCGCCAGTATGTCTTTCAAGCCATGCAACGTCAGATGCGGTGTCCGCCTGAGGTGTTCGATGATGAAAGCCCGATGCGGCTCAAGAACCCGCTTACGATGACCGCCCATTTTGCCCGGCGCAACGCTCCCCGTCGCCCGATGACGCTGTGACCACTTCACAACAGACGAAACCGCAACACCAAACCGTTCCGAAACAGCACGGCAGGTCTCACCGGACTCAACTGCCAAAACAACGCGTTCTCGAAGATCAATGGAATAAGGTCGTGCCATGGGTGCTGGCCTCCTCCTCCAGCACCCATCTTGAATCACATTCTCAGCAAAATGTGAATCCCCTTAATGATTCCGGGTAAACGTGAACCGCTCTAGGGTAATATCCCTCAGCACGCGAACAGAGATTTTGACCGATTCGCCGGAGGTTCACTTATTCGCAGGGCCAAAAAAATCAGGCGAGATCGGAGAATTGCCGACAGTAACCCGCTTCAATTATCGTTTGGGAAATACGCTGGCGGAATTATTTAACGGTGCCCGTGTCTTTGTCCCGGTACCGTGACGAAGCCTTCCTGAAGGTCCCGTTCCACCTTGTCAGCGGCTCGTTCGGACGGGTTCCCCCAGCCTCCGCCCCCGGCACCATCAAGCCTGATGACGTCGCCGCTCTGCATGCGCAACGAGACCCATTTGCTGGTCAGGGGTTGTTCATGGTTGGTGCCGGGATTAAGCGTTGCTGCGGATGGGCCGCCGTTCTCGCCTCCTTCAAAACCCCATGGCAGGCAGTCAGGTTTCGATTGCTGCAGGTAGCCGGAGACAATGGAACTGGAGCCAAGCAGTTGGTAATCCCGGCGAATGCCGAGACCACCCCTGAACGTGCCGGGGCCACCCGAATCCGGTATCAACTCGCTACGCAGGACCCGGAAGGGGCTCATCTGTTCCATGATTTCGGCGGAAAGGATGGCGCAGTTTCCGCCATGGGTATCGATCGCGTTCATGCCGTCACCGCCCTCGAAGCCACCCATGCCACCGCCGATGATATCTGAAATAACATAGTACGCCGGGGACAGCGCAGGATTGTCCCGGTTTTTCCGATCATCCACGCCACCAGCGCAAAAGGTCGGAAACGATACATGGGCACCGGCTGATACCGCCGTCGGTACCAGAGGTGCCAAGGCCTTGATGACAGCGTCGGCAACGGCCTGTTGCGTCAAATGGCGCACGGAGACCGCTGCCGGGTATTTGGGATCCAGCAGACAACCTTGTGGCACGCTGATATCGATGGGTCTGTTGCAGCCTTCGTTTTGGGGCAACCCAGGGGCGAAGACAGCCTTCACCGCATAATGAACCATGGATATGGTCGATGAGGCCGGGCAGTTGAGGCCATTGTCGCGTTGCTCGCTGGTCCCGGAGAAATCTATTTTTAAGCGCCCGTCATTGATGGTGACGGCAACCTGGATCCGGATCGGCTCGTTCGACGACACATCATCTTCAATCAGCACGCTGGTTTGATTCTGCGCCTGATCCACATCGCCGAGCGCATTCTGAATGTATGTCTGGGTGTAGTCGAGACAGGCCTCTGCGAGGGCGCGAAATTTTTCCTTGCCGTGCCGATTGCACAGATCACGAAGCCGGTTTTCTCCGGTGCGGCAACCGGCAATCTGCGCCCGCAGATCACCGAGGCTGGCGCGTGGATCGCGCACGTTTGCCTTTACGATGGCGAAAATTGCTTTGTTGGGGACCCCGGCTTCCAGCAATTTCAGCGGTGGCAAAATGAGGCCCTCTTCAAACAACTCGACACTGTCCGCTGCTTCCGAGCCCGGCACCTTGCCACCGATATCAATGTGGTGGGCAATGGTCGAGGCAATGGCAATAATCTCGCCTTTAAAGAAGACCGGGCTGAACAGGACGATATCCATGGTGTGGGTGCAGCCACGGTAAGGATCGTTGCAGACGATCACATCACCATCACGCCATTCTGAAAGCGGGATTTCTTCCAATATGTGCTGAACCGCTGTCGGCATGATACCCAGTTGCGCCGGGATGGTTTCCGCCTGGGCAATCATATCGCCGTTGGGCAACAGCAGCCCGCAGGCATAATCGTACATATCCCAGATGATTGAGGAATAGGCCGAGCGTCGGAGGGCCACGGACATTTCCTCGGCAACGCCGATCAGCTCGTGCTGGAAAATATCGCGACTGACGGGGTCAACGTTCATTGGGTTCCTCCAGCTTGCCGGGTGATGACCATGATGCCATTTGCCTCAACCCTGGCAGTATGGCCGGAAAGCAGCAACACCGTCGAATCCGTTTGTGTGACCAGTGCAGGGCCAACAAGTGTGTCGCCTTCCCGCAGATTCCGTCTGACATGGACGGGAATGTCCCGGAAACCCTGCCCGGCACCGAGGAAAACCCTGCGGCAGGTCGATGCCGGGGCTGTCTGGTCAACTTCGGCTAGGTAGGAATCGTGGCCGACTTTGTCGATTTCACCAAACCCTTCCATTCGCAAATTGACGATTTCAATGGGCGACTCCGGGTCCGCATGGCCGTAGGTCTTTTGGTGCAGTTCGACAAAGCGTGTGCGGATGGCCTCGTTGTCCCACCAGCCCTCTGTTTGTGGATCATCAATGGGGGTCAGCAGCTCGTGGAACTGGCCCTCATAGCGCAAGTCAGCGAAACAGCGGAACCGTCGCTTGCCTTCTTCGATTCCGTCGGCGGCAAGCTGTTCGTCAAGGCGGGCACGCAGGTCCCGGAATAGTGCCGCTGCATCGTCGGGTGCTGTGTCAATGACGGCGCGGAAGAATGCGCGTTGCGTGGTGTGGCGGATGTCACTCATCAGCAGCCCCTGGGCTGCAAAGACGCCGGGGTGGCGGGGAACAATGATTTGCGACATGCCCAGGCTGTCCATCATGAATGGTGCGTACAGAGGACCCGCGCCGCCGAAGGCTATGAGGGCGAAGTCCCGGACATCAAAACCGCGCTCAACGGACAGGGTCCGGATTGCCTGTGTCATGGAAGCATTTGCAACGGCAACGATACCGAGGGCGGCTTCTTCCAAGGAAAGCCCCAGGGGTTTTGCGACTGTCTCCATTACGGCGCGGCGTGCCAGTTCAGGGTCCAGCGCCATTTCGCCGCCGAGATAGTTATCCGGGTCGAGAATGCCGAGCACAACGGCTGCGTCCGTCATGGTTGCGGCTTCACCGCCATTGCCGTAGCAGGCAGGGCCGGGGACGGCACCCGCCGATTCCGGGCCGACTTTCAAAGCGCCACCACGATCCACCCAGGCAATGGAGCCGCCGCCCGATGAAATGGTTTCAATGTCGAGGGTGGGCAGCCGTAACGGCTGGCCATCGATATTGCGTTCGCGGACCAGGCGTGGCTCACCATCGACAATGGCGGAGAAATCCGCAGACGTGCCGCCCATATCGAAGGTAATGGCATTTGGCGCGCCTACGGCAGCGGCCAGTTCCACCCCGGCGATAACCCCACCCGCTGGTCCCGAGAGCAGCATCTGGGCCGGGTTTTTTTCTGCTGCGCGCGGTGTTGCAATCCCGCCGTCGCTTCGCATCAGGCGCAGGGGGCAGGTGATACCATCCTTGTGCAACCCGGTTTCCAGTTCGCTGACATAATCATGGACTACCGGCCCCACATAGGCGGCGATGGCTGTTGTATTGGCCCGTGGGTATTCTTCCACTTGGGGATTGACGTCGATTGATGCGAAGACCGGGACGTTGCCTAGTGATCGGGCAAGAGCATCCGCGAGGCGACGTTCGTGGATATCATTTACGAATGAAAAATTGAGACAAACGGCCACGGCTTCGGGCTCAAGCACGGCAACCGCCGTGCAGACGCGGGCGATTTCTTCATCCGTCAACTCGGTGACGCTGGTTCCGAAACTGTCCATCCGTTCGCGGACCTCGATGCTGCGCGAGCGGGGAACGACGGGAAGTGGTTTGTTCTGGCGTAGCGCGTACAGATCGGGCCGCATCTGGTTGCCGATTTCCAGAACATCACGAAATCCTTCTGTAACAACCAATACCGTGCGGGCACCCCGGCGCATCAAAAATGCGTTCGTCGCGACCGTGAAGCCATGGACGAACAGATCAATTTCCTGCGGCTCGATACGGGCCTTTGCCGCTATACGGCGGGTTCCCTCGGATATGTGGGTTGCCGAACCACGCCTGCTGGACGGGATCTTGTCGATGAACGTGTGTTTTGTTTCACTGTCGATCAACACCAGATCTGTAAAGGTGCCGCCAACGTCCGACGATAAGTACCAAATTTAATTGTCTCCTCAGGCTATGGGCAGACTAATTGGCATTGGGTCGGGAATGAATATCCGGTTTGTGACATCGCGAATGATACAACGGTCCATCCGGATGGCAGCGCGACGACGATTCATGGAATTTTCTGAATTGCAAGGCTTGTAATTCGCCGTTGAATCATGCTCCATTAATATGTGATTGCGGACATACGGAATGACGTGTTTCTCATTCTGTCAGCGATACATAACGCGGGAGCGCTAAAAAGATCGGTAGAAAACTACCGGCGAACTGGGGAATTTGGGGAGACGGTGCGGCCAAATCATGCCTATAGAGAAAACCATGAAAATGAGCGGGACCGGAGACGGTGTCGGCGTTCAGGCGGGTTTCACAGACCGATGGTGCACCGGGAGCATCATGATCGGAGCTACTCATGAATAGTTTGGGTGCCTTGGTCGCCAAACGTCTGGCGTTTGGCGTCGTGACATTATTTTTCATCAGCATCATCATTGCCCTGGGCGTGGAGCTCTTGCCGGGCGATCTGGCGCAAGCCATCCTTGGACAGGCGGCCACACCGGAGACAGTGGCAGCCTTCCGACGCGAGCTTGGGCTCGATCTGCCCATGTATGTGCGATACCTGAATTGGATGACCAGTCTTCTGCATGGTGATCTGGGGAACTCGCTGGCGAGCAAGCGGTCAATTTCGGAACTTCTTTCGTCGCGTCTTGGAAACACGGTTTTCCTGGCCGCTGTCGCCGCCGTGGTCTCTATTCCCATTGCCATTGTCCTTGGCATGGTTGCCGCTCTTTATCGGGAGAGTTGGTTCGACAAGGCTATTTCCATGTCGACGCTGAGCGCTATTTCATTTCCCGAATTCTTCGTCGCCTACATCCTGATCCTGTTTCTCGCAGTGGATAATCATATCTTCCCGAGCATCTCCAAGATCAGCACGGATATGGGGTTCTGGAATCAGCTATATGCGGTCGCTCTTCCGGCCCTGACCCTGACGCTGGTGGTCATTGCCCATATGATGCGGATGACCCGGGCCGCCATTCTGAACGTGTTGGCCAGCCCGTATATTGAAATGGCGACGCTCAAAGGCATGACCCGCCGCCGAATTATCGTAAAACACGCTTTCCCCAATGCGCTGTCGCCTGTCATCAACGTGGTGGTGTTGAACCTCGCCTACCTGGTGGTCGGCGTGGTCGTGGTCGAGGTGGTGTTTGTGTATCCCGGTCTGGGTCAGCTCCTGGTCGACTCGGTATCGAAGCGTGACCTTCCCGTGGTGCAGGCCAGTGTGATGATCTTCGCTTCTACTTATGTCCTGTTGAACATATTGGCTGACGTGTTGTCGATTATCGCTAACCCCAAGCTCCGGCATCCGAAGTGAGGGTCGCGCGATGAATGATGTCTGGAAACTGCTGAAAAGCGCTCCCTTTGCCGCCAAGCTCGGTATGGCGATTGTCCTGCTGAACGTGCTTGCAGCAGTGTTCGCGCCCTTGATCGCCCCTTATCCGGAAACGGAAGTAGTCGGCGATGTTTGGGAAAATGGCATATGGGACGCTACTGCGCCCGAACATGATCCCCCTGCTATTCTGGGGACCGACAATCTGGGCCGTGATCTGTTTACCCGCGTTATCTATGGTGCCCGGAACACCATCGGGATTGCCCTCGCCACCACATTGCTGTCTTTCGCGGTGGGTATATTCTGCGGATTCTTTGCCGCCACATTGCGGGGCTGGGTCGATCAGTTGTTGAGTCGCTCGGTGGACGTTCTGATGGCGATCCCGACGCTAATTTTTGCGCTGATGGTATTGTCGGTGATGGGCACGTCGATTCCGGTATTGATCGTCGTGATCGCGTTGCTGGATGCGACCCGCGTCTACCGGATATCGCGTGCCGTGGCCATGGATATTGAAGTCATGGAATACGTCGAGGTCGCAAAACTGCGCGGTGAGGGGTTGTGGTGGGTCATGCGCCACGAAATCTTGCCCAACGCGCTGGCCCCGCTGGTTGCCGAGTTCGGACTGCGGTTCTGTTTTGTGTTCCTGTTTATTGCGGCCCTGAGTTTCCTCGGCCTGGGTCTCCAGCCACCAACCGCGGACTGGGGCAGCATGGTGCGTGAAAATGCCGGCGGTATTAACTTCGGCATCATCATCCCGTTGATCCCGGCCGGTGCTATCGCACTGCTGACCGTTGGCGTTAATCTCGTTGTGGACTGGTTCCTGCACAAGGCATCCGGCATTCGCGACGTCACATAAGATTTGAGGCAGGGAAAAAGCCACATGCCCCCACTGCTAATCATCAAGGACCTTCGTATTGAAGGCTATCAGGAAGAACAATGGAACGGGATTGTTCACGGTGTTTCGCTTGAGCTCAATCGCGGCGAAGTGCTTGGCCTTATTGGGGAATCCGGCGCTGGCAAATCCACCATCGGCATCGCGGCCATGGGCTATGCCCGGCCCGGCTGCCGTATTACCGGAGGGTCCATCAATTTTGATGGTAAGGAACTGACCACGGCGTCGCAGGAGGAACTGCGGGAAATGCGAGGTGTCCGGGTCGCCTATGTGGCACAGAGTGCGGCGGCGTCCTTTAATCCGGCCCATAAATTGATGCAGCAATTCGCGGAAGCGCCGGTCCAGCACAACGTCATGAAGTTCGCGGAAGCGGAAGCCAAGGCAAAAGACCTTTATCGGCGCATTGATCTGCCGGATCCCGAAAATATCGGCTCCCGGTTCCCGCATCAGGTCTCGGGTGGCCAGTTGCAGCGCGCCATGGTCGCCATGGCCATGGCGTGTAATCCGGATCTCATTGTCTTTGATGAACCAACAACGGCGCTCGATGTGACGACACAGATCGAGGTGCTCGCGGCCATCAAGGACGCGATCCGCCAGTTTAATACCGCAGCGATCTATATCACCCACGACCTCGCGGTGGTGTCGCAGATCGCGGACCGCATCATGGTGTTGCGCCACGGCAACGAAGTCGAGACGGGCGAAACCCGCCAGATCGTGGAAAACCCGAAAGAAGACTACACCCGCGCCCTGTTATCGGTACGAAAGACCCGCGAAGAGAAGGTCATCCATGAAGACGATGGCAAGGTCGTACTGGAAGTCAAAAACATCACGGCGGCCTACGGCAACGGCGTTCGCGTCCTGAATGGCGTCAGCACGCAGGTCACCAAGGGCAATACCGTTGCGGTGGTGGGTGAATCGGGCTCCGGTAAATCCACCATGGCACGGGTCATTACCGGGCTGTTGCCGCCCGAGGATGGCGAAATTCTGTTCCATGGTGAAGTCCTGCCGGCATCCTTCAAGGGTCGCCCCAAGGATTTGCTCAGGCGGATCCAGATGGTCTATCAGATGCCTGATGTGGCACTGAACCCTCGCCAGAAGGTCAAGGACGTGATCGGGCGTCCGCTGGATTTCTACTTCGGCATGAAGGGCGACGAAAAGCACAAACGGATCCTGGAGCTTCTGGACAAGATCGAGCTTGGCGAGAAGTATCTCGACCGGTTCCCGTCCGAGCTTTCCGGGGGCGAGAAACAGCGTGTGTGTATCGCCCGCGCCCTCGCCGCCGAGCCCGAGTTGATTATCTGTGACGAAGTGACCTCGGCGCTCGATCAACTGGTCGCGGAAGGCATTCTGAAACTGTTGCAGCACCTGCAGAACGAACTGGCCGTTTCCTACCTGTTCATCACCCATGATCTGGCAACGGTGAAGGCAATATCGGACGAAATTGTTGTCATGTATCAGGGCGAGGTGGTCGAGCAGGGCACCAAGGAAGCCATCCTGACGCCACCCCACCATGTCTACACGGACCTGTTGCTCTCGTCAGTGCCGGAGATGGACCCGGACTGGCTGGACGGTGTGCTGGACCACCGCAAGGAACTGGAAGCCCGCGGCGCCAATATCCGCACCTGAAATACGGACATCAGGTCTACGAAAGCCCCCGGATTTACATTTTTATGCGCATGTATTATGCTCATGAATACAAAGGAGGCCTTCATGTCGACGGCGACTTCCAAGAAAAAACCCGCCAATCTGTCACTGGATGCGGCGCTTCTGGGTGATGCGAAAAACCTGAAAATCAACCTTTCCAGGGCGGCAGAGGCCGGATTGCGGCAAGCTGTTGCCCAGGCCAAAGCCGCCCAGTGGACCGAAGAAAATGGTGAGGCCATCGAAAGTTCCAACCGATGGGTTGAAACGCACGGTTTACCCCTGGAACGCTATAGACGCTTTTGATGTCAAGATATGACGTTTACCCGAATCCAGACGGTGCCGGGTATCTTCTGGATGTTCAGACCGATATTCTGGGCGGGCTGAACACAAGGGTAGTTGTTCTGCTATTACCTGCCGACGAAGCCCCGGAGCCAGCGGACAGGCTCAATCCGGTATTTTCTATCGACGGACAGCAGTTGATCATGGGAACACAGTTTCTGGCTGCTGTCCCGATTTCCATCCTGAAGTTGCCCGTGGACAATCTTTCTGAACAATACCTGGAAATCACCAACGCCCTGGGCATGGTGTTTCAGGGGTTTTGATGGCCGAGTTCGAAAATGGTATTCAGGGCGAGAACGACAAAACCCCCGCCTTTAGAGCGGGGGTTTTGGTGGTGGAGCCGAGGGGAATCGAACCCCTGACCTCTTGAATGCCATTCAAGCGCTCTCCCAACTGAGCTACGGCCCCAATAACAGGGTGTCGGGACACTGTCGCGGCCACCTTTGGCCAGCAGCGACGGGAATAATCGACAGCGACGGGAACATAAGTGTCGCTGCTTGGGGATGGCAAGCGAAAACATGGTGCCTGCCGTCCTGGTCGGGTATCAGCCGTCGGTGTTTAAGTCTTCTTCAGCATGTTCCGTGATTTCAGGAATATCGTCGTCGTCTTCCAGATCGGAGTCGTCGACAATCAACGCGTCGTCATCGTCATCGTCATCTTCGATGTCTTCCACATCTGCGATGGCCGCAACTTCATCGATGATGTCATCATCATCATCATCCAGATCATCGATCTTGGCTTTGGCCTTGACCTTGGCTTCAACTTTGACCGGAGCTGGCGCTTCTTTTGCAGGAGCGGGCCTCCTTGATTTCAGTAAAGGCTCGACCGAGACTTCGGAATTGCAACTGGGACAGCTGACCGGCTTGCGCTTCATATCATAAAAGCGCTCACCACATCCCGGGCACAAGCGCTTGGTTCCCCATTCTGGTTTTGCCACGTGTATTGTCTCCGCAGGGTAAAGGAAGGGTAAAAAATGAATGTTAGGCGTATCCAATCCTTGCCATAGCCATTTCATTCCCACCTGTCAAAACGAAAAATGCCTGTTCGGCAATTATCCGCGTTTCCGCTAAAGTGCTGTCGAACAGAAGCCACCGCCAATCATCGCTATTCACACCGCCCTGATTGTTGTAAGAGACCCTGTAAATTTCAAAGCAGCATGCCAAGAACCCGCGTATTTTCACCCGGACAGGAACCGAATTCGTGTCAGCCCCCACATCCCAACCAGCATCATCCCGGCCGGCATCATCCCGACCCGCCTCTTCTCTTGGCGGACGCATTGCCGTTCCCGGTGACAAATCGATCTCACACCGCGCACTGATGCTCGGGGGCATTGCCGTTGGTGAAACGGTGATTGACGGCTTGCTGGAAGGTGAAGATGTGCTGTGTACCGCCGTCGCCATGGAACAGATGGGCGCGGAAGTTATCCGCCCGGAGGCACCCGGTGGCATCTGGCGGATTTACGGGCGCGGCGTCGGCGGGCTGTCGGAACCGGCGAATGTCCTCAATATGGGAAACTCGGGCACAGCGGCGCGCCTGTTGATGGGCTTGATGGCGGCCCATCCGTTCACGACATTTTTCACCGGCGATGCGTCGCTGAATGACCGCCCCATGGCGCGTGTGACCACGCCACTGGCGCAGATGGGAGCATCCTTCCATACACGCTCAGACGGGCGCATGCCGCTCGCCGTCATGGGCACGGATCAACTCGTACCCATTGAATATGCCCTGCCGGTGGCATCGGCACAGGTCAAATCGGCGGTATTGCTGGCGGGGCTGAACACGGCTGGGCAGACAACAATTATTGAGCCCCAACCGACCCGTGATCATTCCGAACGCATGCTGGCGCATTTTGGCGCAGATATTGTGACCCGCGAATTGCCCGATGGCGGACGGCGCATCACCCTGAGCGGCCATCCCGAACTGACCGGGCAGAACGTACGGGTGCCGGGCGATGTCTCGTCGGCGGCTTTTCCCATTGTCGCCGGACTGGTGTGCCCAGGATCGGCACTCACGGTCACCGGCGTCGGCCTTAATCCGCTGCGCGCTGGGTTGATCAAGACGTTGCAGGAAATGGGGGCATCCCTGACGCTGGAGAACGAACGTGTCGAGGCGGGCGAGCCGCTTGCCGATATAGCCATCGTCGCCGGTCCACTTAAAGGGATAGACGTGCCACCGGAGCGCGCCCCATCCATGATTGATGAATACCCTGTTCTCGCCATGGCGGCAGCCTGTGCCGAAGGACCGACGCGGATGACCGGCTTAGGCGAGTTGCGGGTGAAAGAATGCGACCGGCTGGATGCCGTGGCGCGGGGACTGGAAGCCTGTGGCGTCCGCATTGAAGAAGGCGACGACTGGTTGATTGTTCACGGCACCGGCGGTACCGACAGCAAACCAAAAGGCGGTGCCACGGTTCCGGTTCATCTGGATCACCGTATTGCCATGTCGTTCCTGGTGCTGGGCATGGCATCGGCGACAGCCGTCAGCGTCGATGATGCTTCCCCCATTGCCACCAGCTTTCCCCGTTTCATGGATTTGATGAACGGGCTCGGCGCTTCAATTTCCATGACATGATTTTTGGGGGAGATTGACTGCAATGTTTGATTTAGATGCCATCCGGGCAGACACGCCCGGCACCGCAAACCGCATCCACCTGAATAACGCTGGCGCTGGACTGATGCCCAAACCGGTCACTGACGCCGTGCGACAACACCTCGACCTTGAAGAAGCCATCGGGGGGTATGAAGCCAAAGCCGAAGTTCAGGAGGCCTATGAAGGTGTGTACGGTTCCATTGCCCGGTTGCTCGGCGCTGAACGCGACGAAATTGCCCTTGTTGAGAACGCAACGGTGGCCTGGAACAAGGCGTTTTTCGGCATTCCGTTCAAGGAAGGTGACCGGATCCTCACGTGTGAGTCTGAATACGGTGCCAACTACATCGGTTATTTGCAGATGGCCAAGTGGAAAGGGGTCCGTATTGAGACTATTCCCAACGATTCATCGGGGGCTATCGATCCGGAGGCGCTTCGCGCCATGCTTGATGATAGCGTACGGCTTATATCGATCACTCACATTCCAACCAGTGGCGGCTTGGTTAATCCGGCGCAAGCGATTGGCGAAATCGCGCGGGAACACAATATCCTGTATTTGCTGGATGCCTGCCAGACGTTAGGCCAGATGCCGCTTGATGTATCTGCCATCGGCTGTGACATGTTGAGTGCGACGGGCCGTAAATTCCTGCGCGGCCCACGGGGCACGGGGTTCTTGTATGTGCGCGCCGATATTATCCCCGATCTTGAACCTCCCATGATTGATAATTTTGCCTCCAATTGGGTGGATGCAAATACCTATACCCTGCGTACGGACGCTAAACTCTTCGAGCTGTGGGAAAGCAATGTGGCGGCGCAACTGGGACTCGGTGTCGCTATTGACTATGCCCTGAACCTGGGGCTTGAGGCCATCCGGGATCGTATCGGCATGCTGGCGAGCAGGCTCCGCGAGGGGCTGTCGACGATTAAAGGTGTGACGGTTCGCGATCTCGGTCAGGTAAAATGCGCCATCGTGACGTTTGATGTGGCGGGGAAACCGGCGGAAAAACTCATGGCCGCTCTTAATCAGCGTGATATCAATTGCAGCATATCTACAGCGGACAGTACCATGCTCGACTTCGCGGCGCGCAAGTTGCCACCGCTCGTCCGGCTGTCGCCGCACTACTATAATACAGTGGCCGAAATTGATACGGCGCTGGATGTGGTCGCCACGGCTGCTCAATGATAAGGTAGGACGCATGATTATTGCCATTGATGGACCGGCTGGTGCCGGCAAGGGAACCCTGGCCAATCGTCTGGCCGAACATTTCGGTTTGGCCAAGCTTGATACCGGCCTGCTGTACCGGGCCGTCGGCATGAAAGTCGTGCGCTCGGAGAGCGACCCGGAGAACGAGCCGCTCGCCACGATTATGGCTCAGGGTCTGACGGCGTCGGATATGGAAGCCGACGACCTGCGTACGGAAGAGGCAGGCAGCGCCGCTTCCAAAGTTTCTGTCTTTCCCGGCGTGCGGCGTGCGCTCCTGGAATTTCAGCGCAACTTCGCAACGAACCCGCCGGGCAACACAAAAGGGGCTATTCTGGATGGCCGCGACATCGGTACCGTCGTGTGCCCCGATGCGGATGTGAAGTTTTTCATCACAGCCGCCGTCGAGGTTCGCGCTGGACGTCGCTACAGGGAACTGCTGGGACGGGATGGAAAAGCAGATTATGACCAGGTGCTTGAGGATATGAAAATCCGCGATGCTCGCGATCAGGATCGAAATGCTTCTCCATTGCTTGCCGCCCCGGACGCCTGCCAGATTGATACCAGCGGGATGGACGTCGACACCGTGTTTGATACGGCACTGGACTTTGTTTCCGCAAAGGCGTAAAACGCCGCGCCTACTAACGGCACATGATAATTAATCACAATTTTCAAGACCACCGGAACCAACCGGATGGCCAGAAACAACGATGTAATGAAGGAATACTTTTATGGCTTCTGCCGATATTGCTGCGCAGATTGATGCGCCCCCTGTAATTACCGAAGATTTTGCTGCGTTGCTGGACGAATCCTTTGGCGACGGTCTCGAAGGCCGTGTTGTCAAAGGCACCGTTATCGCTGTTGATGACGATGCTGCGACCATCGACGTCGGCTTGAAGTCCGAAGGCCGCGTGGCGCTGAAGGAATTTGGCTCGGACGTGACGCTCAAAGCGGGCGACACCGTTGACGTCTATGTAGAGCGCTATGAAGATCGCGAAGGCATGATCCGCCTCAGCCGCGAACGCGCTCGCCGCGAAGAATCATGGCAGGACCTGGAAAAGGCTTTCAACAACACCGAGCGTGTTACCGGAACCATCTTTGGCCGGGTCAAGGGCGGTTTTATCGTCGACTTGGATGGTGCCGTGGCATTCTTGCCAGGCAGCCAGGTGGATATCCGCCCGGTTCGCGATATCACGCCGCTCATGGGCAACCCGCAGCCATTCCAGATCCTCAAAATGGACCAGCAGCGCAACAACATCGTTGTATCGCGTCGTGCTGTGTTGGAGGAAACCCGCACCGAGGCCCGCTCGGAACTGATCGCCAACCTGACCGAGGGTCAGGTCCTGGAAGGCATGGTCAAGAATATCACCGATTATGGTGCCTTCGTGGATCTGGGCGGCGTCGACGGCCTGTTGCACGTCACCGATATTGCATGGCGCCGGATCAATCATCCGTCGGAAGCTCTCCAGATCGGCGAGACCGTCAAGGTTCAGGTCATTCGCTTCAATGCCGAAACACAGCGTATTTCCCTGGGCATGAAGCAGCTGGAATCCGATCCCTGGGATGGTGTTGCCGCCAAGTTCCCGGTTGGGGCCAAGTTCATGGGCCGTGTCACCAACATTACCGATTACGGCGCCTTCGTCGAGTTGGAGGCCGGTGTCGAAGGTCTGGTTCACGTCTCGGAAATGAGCTGGACCAAGAAGAACGTGCACCCCGGTAAAATCGTTTCCACATCTCAGGAAGTCGAGGTCATGGTCCTCGATGTTGATCCCGAAAAACGCCGGATCAGCCTGGGCCTCAAGCAGTGCTCCGACAATCCGTGGGATAACTTCCTGGCGATCTACCCGTCTGGCACCGAGGTTGAAGGTGAAGTCAAGAACATCACCGAGTTCGGTCTGTTTATTGGTCTTTCGGGTGAGATCGACGGCATGGTTCATCTCTCGGACCTGTCATGGGATACGACCGGCGAGGAAGCCATCACCCAGTATACCAAGGGTGACATGGTGAAAGCCAAAGTCCTCGACGTGGACGTGGAAAAAGAACGCATCAGCTTGGGCATCAAGCAGTTGAGTGAAGATACTACGGCTGCTGCGCTCTCCAGCGTCAAGAAGGGTTCTGTCGTGACCTGCGAAGTGACCGCGATCACCGATGGCGGTATTGAAGTCAAGGTTAATGGGGATCTGTCCGGATTTATCCGTAAAGCCGATCTGTCCCGTGACCGTTCTGAGCAGCGCCCTGACCGTTTTGCCGCTGGCGAAAAGGTTGATGCCAAGATCACGCAGATCGACGCCAAGAGTCGCAAGCTGACACTGTCCATCAAGGCCCGCGAGGTCGAGGACGAGAAGAAAGCGATGGCCGATTACGGTTCATCCGATTCCGGTGCCAGCCTGGGTGATATTCTTGGTGCAGCGCTGAAACAGAAGCAGGCCAAGGGCGATGTTGAAGACGCCCCGACCGAAAAGGAAGCTGCCGAGGAGGTTGCTGCGGAGGAAGAGGCTCCTGCCAAGAAAGCCGCTGCCAAAAAAACACCTGCCAAGAAAGCACCCGCCAAGAAAGCGGCTGCCAAAGCTGACGAGAAGGTCGAAGAAGACAATTGATTGTGTTGAATGCGGCGCATGGGCAAGACGTCCACGCGCCGCTATTCTGTCCGGAATGCTAAAACCAAAAATCGTAATATTATGACCATGGATACCGACCGAATTCTGGACCGCAGACGGCTGAAACGCAGCCTGACGTTCTGGCGTATTGTTGGGGTTCTGGCGATTGTTGCCACTGGCGTTACCGCAACGGCGCGCCTGGATGTGCTACCCTCAACACCGCATGTGGCACGTCTGGTGATTGACGGTCTGATCATTGATGATATGGACCGCAATGACATGCTGGCTGATTTGGCCGAGGATGATGCAGTGAAGGCACTGGTTGTCTACATTGATAGTCCTGGCGGAACCTTCGTTGGCGGTGAAAACCTGTACCGCGGCCTACGCCGTGTGGCGGAAAAGCTGCCCGTCGTTGCAGTCATGGGAAATACCGGAACGTCGGCGGCTTATATGACGGCCATTGGCACCGAGCGCATATTTGTACGCGAAGGCACCATTACCGGGTCTATCGGCGTGCTCCTGCAGACCGCAGATGTGACCGGGTTGCTTGAGAAACTGGGGGTTAATCCGGTAACCATCAAAAGCGATCCCCTGAAGGCACAGCCAAGCCCTGTAGAGCCGTTTTCCCCCGCAGCGCGGCAGATGATCGAAGGTGTGATCGCTGATTTGCACGCCATTTTTGTAGGCCTGGTATCGGAACGCCGCGCCATGACGTACAGCGACACCCGCCGATTGGCGGACGGACGGATTTTCACGGGCCGTCAGGCGCTCGATGCTGGCTTGATCGATGCCATCGGCGATGAGCGGGATGCTCGCCTTTGGTTGGCGGAGAATAAGGATGTTGATCTGGACCTGCCAATGACCGACGTTACCTCCCGCAATGAGATCGAAGAGTGGCAGGATGCCTTTGCTACCGTGTTCGGAAAAGTGCTGTTTTCTGAACGACTTAGGCTTGACGGTATTCTCGCACTCTGGCACCCTCAGTTGCATCTGTAGATATCAAGACGCGGAACCCGACTGTGGGAATTGAATCAGTGGGAATCAAGCCGCGTTCCGGATAGACGAGGCCAAAACGGCGGGAGGGGACGAAGATGACCAAATCCGAATTGATAGCGCGCCTTGCGACGGCAAACCCGCACCTCTACCAGCGGGATATCGAACGGATCGTCACCACGATTTTTGATGAAATTACAGAAGCGCTGGCCAATGGCGACCGCGTGGAACTGCGCGGTTTTGGGGCGTTTTCCGTTAAACAGCGCGGGGCGCGTGTTGGGCGCAATCCGCGGACCGGCGATGCCGTTTCGGTATCCGAGAAATTCATCCCCTATTTCAAAACGGGCAAACAACTTCGCGAGAAGTTGAATAGTTAAGTTGTTAAGACACCCACTAAAACGACTTCGGGCATAGCTGGCACACGTGAAGCATCTATCCTGGATTATCCTTTTCCCCCTTGCGGTCCTGCTCATCGTTTTTTCGGTGACCAACAGGGACCCCGTCGCCATTGACCTGTGGCCGGTCCCCATCATGATCGACGTGCCTTTGATCGCGCTGGTGTTCGCCGCCCTTCTGGTGGGTGTGGTGTGGGGCGGTATTTCGGCCTGGCTGAACGGTAGCAAGGTGCGCCGGACTGCACGGTTGAAGTCCCGTGAAGCGGATTTGGCCACAGCAGAGAACCGCCGCCTGAAAGATCGCATCGCCGGGTTGGAAGCCGATGCGCGGGCGATGGAAACGGATAGTCATCGTACTGTCGATGGCTCGCGTGGCCTGCCACCACCTGCTGGTACATCCTGATTTGTTAACCGGGAGAGGCCTTCATGCGGATTATTGACGCGGAATCGACTCGCCGGGCGCTGGATTTCCCCAGCCTGATGGACGCCATTGCCGAGCAGTTCCGCACGGGCGCGGAACTGCCGCTCCGCCACCACCACAACATGGCCAAGGATGGCGAAGATGACGCGACCATCCTGATCATGCCCGCATGGGAGAAAGAGGGTTACCTCGGTATCAAGCTGGTGACCGTCACGCCAGGCAATCTGGACCGTGGTTTGCCCAGTGTCATGGCATCCTATGCCCTGTCCTCTGCCGTGACGGGAGAGCCGCTGGCCATGATTGATGGCCCGGTCCTGACGGGTCGACGCACGGCGGCGGCTTCGGGGCTGGCCGCCCGTTATCTGGCGCGGGACGATGCGTCGACAATGTTGATGGTGGGCACCGGCGTCATGGCACCCAATCTGGTTCGCGCCCACGCGGCGGCGCGCCCGATCCGGGACGTCATTATCTGGGGACGCAATCCGGACAATGCCCGGAAACTGGTGGTGGAACTGGAGGGTGATGGCTTTTCCAGTATCACTATTGCCGATGATCTTGAAACGGCGGTGCGCGCCGTGGATGTCATTTCCTGCGCCACGCTTTCTACAACGCCCCTGATTCAGGGAATGTGGTTGCAGGCAGGTCAGCATGTCGATCTGGTCGGCGCGTTCAAGCCCGATATGCGCGAGACCGATGATGAATGCATGCGCCGGGCCAGGGTTTTTGTGGACACGCGCGATGGCGCGCTGCACGAAGGCGGTGATGTGGTTCAGGCCATTCAGTCGGGGGCATTGTCTGCGGACGATATTCAGGCCGATCTGTTCCAGTTGTGCCGCGGCGAGATTTCCGGACGCACCAGCGCCGATGAAATTACCCTGTTCAAATCCTCTGGCACCGCCATCGAGGATTTGGCAGCGGCCAAACTGGCATTTGAGAGAAGCTGAGGCTATAACCCTCGCACCTGATATTTGCGAGGGCCTATGAAACCGACAGACCGTATATTTACCGCACTCGACACCACCGACGTTCAGGTGGCGGTATCGCTTGCCCGTGATCTGGCGGGCTATGTGGGTGGTGTAAAGGTCGGCAAGGAATTCTTCACGGCCAACGGACAGGACGGCGTACGCCAGGTCTCAGGCGTGGGCATGCCAGTATTCATCGATCTAAAATGGCACGATATTCCGAACACGGTTGCCGGGGCGGTCCGCGCCTCCCTGGCCTTGAAGCCAGCCATCGTCAATGTCCATGCGGCGGGCGGTCCTGCAATGTTGCGGGCGGCCTCAGACGCTGCTGCCGAAGCAGGCAGCGAGCGTCCCCTGGTTCTGGCGATAACGGTTCTGACGTCGCTTGACGATGATGATCTGCGGGCAATTGGCGTCGGTTCAAATGTTACAGCCCAGGTCGTTCGCCTCGCCAAGCTGGCGCAGGATAACGGCATTGATGGCGTGGTCTGCTCGGCGCATGAGATCGAAGCCCTGCGCGAGGCATGTGGTCGGGATTTCAAACTGCTGGTGCCGGGAATCCGTCCCACATGGGCGGCCACGGGTGACCAGAAACGGGTTATGACCCCCGCCGATGCCGTCGCGCGCGGCGCCGACTATCTGGTGATCGGGCGTCCTATTACGGGTGCCGATGATCCCGTGGATGCGGCGAAGCGCATCGCTGATGAACTGGCATGAGCATTTTGGTCAAAATATGTGGACTTAAAACACCGGATGCCGTCGATACCGCTCTCGACAACGGTGCAGACCTGGCGGGATTCGTGTTTTTCGACCGCACGCCCCGCAACATAACCATTCCCGATGCGGTGGCGCTGACGTCCCGCGTCGGTGACCGTGCAGAGCGTGTTGGATTGATGGTCAATCCGGGTGACGACTTTATTCAATCGATCCTCAATGAGGTCGCGCTGGATATTCTGCAACTGCACGGGGCAGAAACACCGGAACGGGTGGCCGAGATCAGGGCACGGTTTGGCCTGCCGGTGATGAAGGTGTGCGCTATTTCCGGCGCAGATGATATTGCAGTGGCAAGGGCCTATGAGGGAATTGCTGATCGCCTTCTGTTTGATGCCAAGCCACCGAAGGGCGCGACCCGGCCCGGCGGCAATGCCGTAGCCTTCGACTGGCAGGTGCTGGCGGGCGAGGCATGGGCCTGTCCGTGGTTGCTGGCAGGTGGACTGACACCGGAAAACGTGGCCGAGGCTATCCGCATCAGCGGAGCACCGGGCGTCGACGTTTCATCGGGTGTGGAAGACGCGCCTGGCGAGAAAAATCTGGGGAAAATAGCCGCGTTCCTACGCGCCGCGAAAGCCTGACCGAGCATTGTCAGGCCCCTGTCAGGCTGGCCCACTAAACAGAGTTTTGTATGGTTGGTGGGATCACGAATTCGCATGTCCGATCTGGAAATGGATAAGAATGTGCCGGGCGCAGAGCACGCCTTCGGGGTGCTCAATGTACGGCAGGGAGATGATGATCTCATTGCTGCCGCCCTCGCCAGAGTACCAGAAAACGAGCATCAACGGCGCGTGTTCGAGTATTGGCGATCCAAAAAAACAGACGGCCAAAACCCGTCCTGGGAAACGATTGATCTGATCGATATCTACCAGTCTGCACCATTTATTGTTGTTAAGGACGTAATCGATGGCGGTGCTGAATTCAGAAATCGTTTCTGGGGTACGGGCATCACCAGGATCGTCGGGTCGGACCAAACTGGTGTAATGCTGGGTGACTATTACGACGACAAAAACATCGGCCCTATTCGCGCCCTCTACCGGCGAGCCGTGGATAATCCGCAAGCCATGATGTTTTCCGGGTCCATGTGGTTCTTACCCAACCGGGGGCACATCGCCTATAACGCCCTGACGGTAGTGTGCAGTGGTGACGATGGACGTGTCACAACTCTGGCTACGGTGTTTGAAACTGCTGAAGAGCACAATGACTAAAACGATCGTGCTCTAATACCAAAGCTCAGTGATAATGACCCATAGAGATCGTCCGTGCGGTTCGTCGGGTAGGAGGGAACGCGCGGGCGATGCGGTGCATCGGTAAGCGTTTCCGACGCCCTCCGATGGGCCGCAGGGACGACCGGAACGGCGGCATAGCAAGGCTTTCGGACAGCGTCGCGCACGTTTCGCGATACACCGCATCGCCACACCGCGCGCTCCTTGCCGAAAACCTTGCTATGCCGTCTCGATGAGTCATTATCACTGAGCTTTGGTATAGCGGCGTTTCTCGCCTCCTGCGATATTTCCTGCTGTAATCGTGAGCGCTTGTGCGGTATTACCGGGCAACGGATTTTAACAACAACTACCAAAGCAGGAAGGGTCGATGGGAAAGCTGAATACCTATCGTGGCGGCGCAGACGAAGGCGGCCATTTTGGCATCTTTGGTGGGCGTTTTGTCGCCGAAACCCTAATGCCGCTGATCCTTGAGGTCGAGCAGGCATACGCCAGATACAAGGACGATCCCGAATTTCAGGACGAGTTAAACTACTACCTGAAACACTACGTCGGTCGGCCCAGCCCGCTTTATTATGCCAAACGCCTGACCGAACATCTGGGTGGCGCGAAGATTTATATGAAGCGCGACGAGTTGAATCACACCGGCGCGCACAAGATCAATTCCACCATGGGCCAGATTTTGCTGGCCAGACGCATGGGCAAGCCTCGGATTATCGCCGAAACCGGTGCCGGACAACACGGCGTGGCCACAGCAACCGTGTGCGCCCTGTTCGGTCTTCAGTGCGTCGTGTATATGGGCGAAACCGATGTGAAACGGCAATCGCCCAATGTCTTCCGCATGAAGTTGCTGGGTGCCGAAGTGGTGCCTGTGACCAGCGGTACGGGAACCTTGAAAGACGCCATGAACGAGGCCCTGCGCGACTGGGTCGCCAATGTGGACAACACCTACTACCTGATCGGCACCGTCGCCGGGCCGCACCCCTATCCGACCATGGTGCGTGATTTCCAGTGCGTCATTGGCAACGAAGTGCGTGAACAGCTACACGAAGCCGAAGGCCGCCTGCCCGACAGCCTCGTCGCCTGTATCGGTGGCGGCTCCAACGCCATGGGCCTGTTTCATCCGTTCCTGGATGATGAGAGCGTCAAGATCACCGGCGTGGAAGCTGCAGGCCATGGTCTCGAGACCGGCGAGCACTGCGCCTCGCTGACCGGCGGACGTCCCGGCGTGCTGCATGGCAACCGGACCTATTTGCTGCAAACCGAAGACGGACAGATCAAGGACGGCCATTCCATTTCCGCCGGACTGGACTATCCCGGTATCGGGCCAGAACATTCCTGGCTGCATGAATCGGGACGGGTCGATTATGTCTCCGTCACCGATAAGGAAGCCCTTGCGGCGTTCCAGCTTTGCACCCGTCTGGAAGGCATTATTCCGGCGCTGGAACCGGCCCATGCCGTGGCCCATGTGGAGAGGGTCGCGCCTGATCTGCCGAAGGATCATTTGCTGGTCATGAACATGTGCGGGCGCGGTGACAAGGATGTCTTCGCCGTGGCTGAACATCTCGGCGTGGAATTGTAGGGGAGGTGGTCCAGATGAGCGCAGAGACGCGAATCACACGGCGCTTCGCCGCCCTGAAAGAAGAAGGCCGCAGCGGTCTCGTGACCTTCGTTACCGCCGGCGATCCCGATTACGACACGGCGGTGGAAGTTCTGAACGGCCTGGCCGATGCCGGGGCTGATCTGATCGAACTGGGCATGCCGTTCTCGGATCCCATGGCCGATGGCCCCGCCATTCAGGCCTCATCCCTGCGCGCGTTGCACAATGGGCAGACGCTGGCCAAGACGCTTCAGATGGTGCGTGACTACCGCACCCGGGATACCGATACGCCCATCGTCCTCATGGGCTACTACAACCCGATTTATATCTATGGTGTTGATAAATTCCTAGTCGATGCGGTGGAGGCGGGCGTTGACGGGCTGATCATGGTCGACCTGCCGCCGGAAGAAGAAACCGAGCTGTGTCTGCCTGCCCTCAGGGCCGGGATCAATTTCATCTATCTCACCGCGCCGACCACCACGGATGCACGCTTGCCCCGTGTGCTCGAGAACGCCTCGGGGTTTGTCTATTATGTCTCCATTACCGGTATCACGGGCACGCGGTCGGCCAGCGCCGCCGACATTCAGCCCCATGTCGCCCGTATCCGGGCGCAGACTGATTTGCCCGTTGCCGTCGGATTTGGCATTACCACGCCGGAACAGGCCGCCGACATTGCGGGCATTGCCGACGCGGCTGTGGTAGGATCAGCCCTGGTGAAAGTCATCACCGATAACCTGGACGACAGCGGTCGTGCCATGCCGGGTCTGGCAGGCAAAGTCCATGACCTCGTCCGTGGTCTGGCGGATGGCGTCAAGGGAGCGTAAAAAGTGGGTGCAACAAAACGGAGTGCCGCCGAATGAACTGGCTGAAGAGCTGGGTCCGCCCGAAACTCCAGGAACTGGTCGGCGCTCAGAAAGAAATACCGGATCACCTGTGGCATAAGTGCCCCGGATGCGAGGAAATGATTTTCCATCGTGATCTGGAGAAAAACCTGCACGTCTGCCAGCATTGCGGTCACCACATGCGGATTGGCGTGCGGCGGCGGCTGGAGATGCTGTTTGATGATGCTGTCTTCACAACCATTGAACTGAAGACACCTATTGCCGATCCTTTGAAATTCAGGGACCGCCGCAAGTATTCGGACCGCCTGAAGGAAGCCCAGAACAAGACCGGCGAGAATGATGCCATCCTGGTCGCCCACGGCACCATGGGCGGCAACAAGACGGTGATTGCCGCCTTTAATTTCGAGTTCATGGGCGGGTCCATGGGCATGGCCGTGGGCGACGGGTTGTTGTCCGCCGCACGGCTGGCCGTCATGCAGAACGCGCCCCTGATCGTCGTTCCGGCCTCCGGCGGTGCCCGCATGCAGGAAGGCATCCTGTCGCTCATGCAAATGGCGCGCTCCACCATCGCCGTTGAAGAAGCCCGCGAAGCCGGTTTGCCCTATATTGTTGTATTGACCGACCCGACCACGGGGGGTGTGTCTGCGTCATTTGCCATGCTTGGTGATATCGCCATTGCGGAGCCGGGCTGTATGATCGGTTTCGCCGGGAAACGGGTTATTGAGCAGACTATCCGCGAAAAACTGCCGGATGATTTTCAGACCGCCGAGTATCTGCTGGATCACGGCATGATCGATATGGTGACCCACCGCGCCGATCTGCGGGCCATCCTGATCCGCATCATCGACCTGTTGTGCAATACCGGCCCGTCTGGCGAGGTGGTTGCCCTGTCGCCGCTCGAAGATACTCCCGACGATCTACCGCCACCGGAACAGGGGCAGGACGAAGGTGCCCCGGCCACCAAAGATGACACCTCTCCCCCAGTATAGCGACGCCGTTCTCGCGCGCCTGATGTCGCTCCACCCCAAGGTGATTGATCTCACGTTGGAGCGGGTCGAGCGCCTGCTGGTACGTCTGGGCCATCCGGAAAATTCCTTACCGCCGGTTGTTCATGTGTCCGGCACCAACGGCAAGGGGTCGGTTATTGCCTTCATGCGGGCCGCCCTCGAGGCTGCCGGAAAACGGGTTCACGTCTACACCTCGCCGCATCTGGTGTGGTTTCGCGAACGTATTCGTGTGGCGGGCGACCTGATCACCGATGAGGCCCTGACGGCGTTGCTGGAAGAATGCGAACGTGTGAACGGCGGCGAGCCCATAACGTTTTTCGAAATCACCACCTGTGCGGCATTTCTGGCCTTCGCCCGCACCCCGGCGGATGTGCTGATCCTGGAAACCGGCCTGGGCGGCAGGCTTGATGCGACCAATCTGGTGGACCGTCCGGCGCTCACCGTGATCACCGAGATTTCGCTCGATCACCAACAGTTCCTCGGCGACACCATCGAAGAAATAGCCTTCGAGAAGGCCGGTATCCTAAAGCACGGCGTGCCCTGCATCCTGGCCCGCCAGACGCCGGAGGTGGCAGCGGTCATCGCCAGGCGAGCACAGGAACTCAATGTGCCGCTGATCTGCGAAGGTATCGACTGGCAGGTGGCCCCCCTGGCGGGCGGGTTCACCATCCGCAAGGATGGCCTGGAACAATACCTGCCCGGTCCCAATCTTCCCGGTGCCCATCAGCTCCACAATGCCGCCGTTGCGGTACAGGCGCTGGAGGCCCTGGCTGCCCTGCCGGGTTTCGAGATTTCGGGACCGCAAGCCGCACGGGGATTGCAGATGGCAGAATGGCCCGCCCGGTTTCAGCACCTGCATGCCGGCCCTCTGGTAGAGATGCTGCCCAAGGATATACAGGGCGGCTGGGAACTGTGGCTCGATGGCGGTCACAACGAAGCCGCCGCCCACGTTATCGCCGACGAGGCGCGGGCCTGGTCTGCCTCAGGCGACACCCGCCCTCTGCACCTGATTTTCGGCATGCTCAATTCCAAACAGCCGGAAGCCTTCCTGGCCCCCCTGAAAGAGGTCGCCGCCAGTGTGACCACGGTGGAAATCCCCGGCGAAGAAAATGCCCTGCCCGCCGATGAACTGGCCCGTGTGGCGCTCGAAGTGGGCCATAACGCGCACGCCGCACCCGATGTGGCCACGGCCTTGCGACAGATCATCGACGGCATAGATGGCAAAGACGGTCCCGCCCGGGTGCTGATCTGCGGCTCGCTGTATCTGGCGGGGGGTATTTTGGCGGAAAGTGGTTAAAACGGCAGGCCTGTAACTCCTTGATATTAAACAAAATGTAGACATTCGTTCACATTTGTACACATCGTCAAACCTACCCTTTTGGCTTATTGTTTGTTTTCAAAGGGTTCGCCAGATTATTTTCCATAATAATGTAGACAAATGTAACACCGCCCCTCGATTTCTACGCCTTCCGCCCAAAATTCTATTTTTGAGGGCGGGTTCCGGGTAGGTGCCGAAACAGGAGGCAAAGGAACAGCCCGACCAAGGCGCATCCCCGCACAGGTGACGCCCCTATAACCGGCGTCAGATATTCACAATGGAAAAGAGCTTAAATCACAAAAAAGGAATTAAAGCATATTTTTATTGAAATGTCAAGAAATTTCGAATTCCGCCCGGTGTGGCACCGTAAGCAGACCCGTATCAGGCCGTAACATTTTGATGGCTTGTATTAAGGGTTGTCGGACATTTCAACAACCTGGAATTCTCAGATCAGTCCGGCGAACGATGCCCCGTCGAAGACGAAAATGACGCCGACTCCCTCTCGCCCTGTCTGCCGGTGGTTCACCAGTCTCTGCGGCGGAGATCGTTGGGCGGCACGTCCTTGTCGATCTTTACACCCAGTGCTTTGCTCAAGGCCATGACGGTCTGGTCGGAGATATAACAGTCGCCGTTGACGATTTTGGTGTGCTCGGCGTTCCACTCGGTCGAAGCGTAATCCCAGCCAATCAATTGCAATCGTTTTTCCCGGTCTCCGGCTAGACGGCGAATCTTGCGGCTGAGCGCACCTTGAAAGTAAGACAGGATACGCAAGTCATTGTCTTGCGTAATACCTAGGAGCGCCACCATGCTCGCCCGCCCCCCCTTGCGCACCAGAAGTTCGAGCCGATGGCGGTGGTTCTTCGCCAGCCCATGTACCAGCCGTTCGGCCAATTCGGGCGTCAGGTCCATCGGGTTGTACCAGAGTTTCGGGGGCTGCTTCTGAGTTTTCCTGCGTGTTGGCATCTGCCCTGAATTTCCTTTATCTCAACGATTTCAACAAGTAACAATAACCTCTGCAACCAACCCTGTCCCCAATGCTACGCCCTTTTGACCACGCGTCCATCGCCTCGGATACCGCATCAGCACTCTAGGCTGCTACTGCTTTGTCAACATTGTCGTTGCAATGTCTCCTTATGCTGGGGCTGTTGAAAGAGTCCGGTGATTGAAAATTATCTGGGGCAGCCCCTTCGATTCTTGAGGGCGGGGTCCTGGTAGGCACCGGGACAGACGCCAAAGGAACAGCCTAACCAAGGCGCACCCGCGCACAAGTGACGCCCCTATAACCAGCGTCAGACATTCACAATGGAAAAGCACTTAAATCATAAAAAAGGCATTAAAGCGTAATTTCCAAGAAAAGTCAAGGAATTCCGAATTTCGTCCGGCGTTGCTCCACTAGCAGACCCCATATCAGGCCGTAACATTTTGATGGCTTTTGACCCGGAGCACCCATTTCGAGGCAAGTAGGACGAAGAGCCAAAACACTGCGCTTGCCCAGAAGTTTGCTCCACAAAACCCCGATCCTGATTGATGATCCGAGATGAGGGCTTCGCTCAGCGCGCATCTTCCGAATGGACCGTTCGGCCGCCAACGATGGTGGTCGTTACCCGGATGTCTTTGAGGGCATCAACCGGAACCTTGAAGGGATCATCGGACAGCACGATCAGATCGGCCAGCTTGCCCGGCTCGATGGAGCCCTTGATGTGTTCCTCGAACCCGGCGAAGGCTGAGAAGGTCGTGTAAAGGCGGATGGCGTCGAGTACGCTCAGGCCCTCCTCGGGGCATATCAGTTGGCCGCTCCGGGTCCTGCGCGATACCGTGCACCAGATGCTCCACCACGGGTTCAGAGATTCCGGCTCGGTGCCCATGCAGTCGGAATTTCCCGGCGGCATGAACCCCATGTCCAGCAGGCTCTGATAGGGAACCGCCTTGTCACCGGGTTTGGCTGTCTTCAGCCAGCCATCGCCGTACCAGCCGAGCGAGCTGTAGGGCGTTGGCACGGGAATGATCCCCAAAGCCTTCAACCGGGCCAGACCCTCGGGCCAGTAATCGCCGGCGAAGTGTTCTATCCGGTGGCGGTGATCGTCGCGCGGGGTATCGGCCAGAGCCGCCTCAATGGCATTAATGGCCATGGTTTGGCCGTTTCGCGAGGTGGCGTGCATCATCATCCGGATCCCGGCCCGGTTGGCGGCGGTGACAATATCGTTCAGCGATTTCTGGTCGATGCGCGGCCATTCCCGGTAGACGCCTTGGTTATCCTTGCCCTCGACGTCGGTAAACAGCTTGGCGCTGCCGAACTTGATCCATTCATTGCCGAAGCCGGTCTTGAGGCCCATCCTGAGCAGAGCGTCCATGTCCAGCGTCTGGTACAACCCATACACACAGGGGCAGAGCTGAACACGCAGAGGCAGCGTCCCCTCGTCGTACAGGTCCTGATAAATCCGGGTGCTGTCAGACCAGCTTGTGAACTCGTGAATGCCGGTAACGCCGAAACGGGATGCCTCGCGGCAGGTCTCCAGAATGGCACCTTTGAGGGCTTCGTAGGGCCACGGGTTGTTGCCCCTGAAAACCCAGTCATTGCATTCGTTGAGCACCCCGGTGGGCTCACCGGTTGAGGGATCACGAATCACCCGTCCGCCGGGTGAGACGGCATCCATCTCTTCCTGCGAGGGCCGCCGGGCGGTAATGCCTGAGATCGCCAGCCCCTGGGAGTTGAGAATCTGGGAGTGGGCACTGTAGCGGATCATTGCCGGATGGTCGGGGGCGGCGGCGTCGAGCTCGGCACGGGTGGGAGAGTTGCCGTCGTCTTCCAGGGTAAAACGGCTTTGGCCGATGATCCATTGCCCCTTGGGTTTTTGGCGCGCTTCGGCAGCAATCCAGTCGAGAATCTCCTGTCGGCTGCTGGCGGCCTTGTTGACCGTGACATAATCAACCGGTGAGAGATGGCAACTTCCAGCCAGCTTGGTGTGCGTCGCCGTGCAGTCGATATGGACATGCGTGTCAATAAACCCGGGTAACACAACGCGCCCGCCGAGGTCGATGCTTTCCGTTTCCGGACCACATAACGGCTCGAGGTCACCAGCGGTTCCCGTGGCGACGATGCGGTCGCCTCTCAGGGCCACCGCTTCGACGGTGGTTTCCGCCTGATCCATGGTGATGATCCGGCCATTGATCAGAATGCGGTCAGCAGTCATGGGATTAATCCTTCCTGTCCATTCTGAGCCAAATCCCAGGTTATCGCGCTTGAATGTTAGTGCATGACTACCCGACGGTCCATTGGGATGATGGTTTCCGAAACCGGTTGCGGGCATCCCTATGATAAACGCCATTCGAATGGCCCGGTTTGAATACCGTAAGGCAATAGTGAAATGTCCAGAAATGTTAAGGGTTGTCGGACACCTGCCGTGACGAGGTGGCTGTCACGGTGCCGGACGGCAGGTGTCCGACAACCCTTAACATAAGAAGGAGTTCGCTTGCGGCCGTCAGTGCTGAGCGTTATGGCGGCAGAATGCTCTGACTGTCTAGTTTTGGCGCAGAGAAAAATCCATGCTAGGCTCAGCCTAAAGTAGCACAAGGGGGAGCCCGTATGGTTGACAATGACGAACCACTTGATGATAGCGCATTAGACGACGAGAAGTTTGTGGAACGGGCGGTGCAGGTTAATCCAAACGTCATCGAAAACTACTGGCAGGAAGGAAAAGCGCCGCTTTGTTATTTCAAAAAATGGCGTAGGCTTCATCTTCGTGTCGATGATTTCAAGTTCATTCATACGTACCAGTTCTTTGAGACGGAGTGGGGCAGTGAGCTTGATGACTTATTCGATGAAGACAGGGAAGCCCAGGGCCTCGAGCCCAAGGGCAAGAACGAGGCAGAAAAAGAAAGAAAACTCGAACGTCGCGAACTTCGCCATTTGTCCAAACGAGCGCGTGAAGACTTCGACGCATTAAGTGAAGACGAGCAACAAACCTTCCGTTGGGCGCACGCGAAAGAGGTGCAGCCAATGGATCAGCGCCGAGGCGTCAGTTTAGTTGGCTGGGGTGAAATAGAGAACAGCAGAGCAATTCGGGTTTTTTCCGTCGATAAGAAGAGTGAGCCGGATGAGGTCAATTACGACCGGACTTTCGATCGAGTGAAATTGACTATTCGGGAAGTAGAAGATGATCGAATAGGGGCTTTACATCATTGGATTGAGGACCTGCGGCTATACGACCAGAATGATCCTGGTGAGGACTATCTTATTGCTGAAATGTTTGTGAAAGAAGGGTGCCTTACGGAACTGGAGACCGAGATCAGACAACGTGGAGGAAAGGTTCCAATAAATGTAATTGTTGAGGCACATCTGTTTCAATACGAAGTAGATGAATCCCTAGCGGAGCCGTACCATTTCCAGACCTACGATATGCTCTACGACAATACGTGTTCGATTATCTTGAACACAATCAATGTGGGGAAAGTTCCCAAGTATCACCCGAAACAAGAATTACTTGATGACAGCGACGACTATTTGGGTGAGGAGAGGTACGAAGAAGAAACAGACCCAGAAGAGCAACTTCGTGAGCAGTTGTTGAGCAACCTCGCCAATACAAACGTTTCGCTACGCGATATTAAGAATGTATTGTGGGTGGTAGCCATCGTGTTGTTGCTGTCGCTTTTCGTCTGATTGCTTTCCAGTAAGATACTTTCGTGTTTCACTTTACATATCCACCCACAAGTTTGAGTGGCGTTGAGATGAATAAAATCAAGTTCTCAAATGAAGACGAAGAGAGGATCAGTGAGCAGGGCAAGCAGCTTACTGCCGACTACACGATAGGCTTTCTCACTTTGTCGAGCAATGAGAGCCGCCAAGACGCCAAACCAGCCGGTTCTGGAACTCTGGTTTCAATTAACGGATTTGATGGAATCCTTACTGCCGCTCATGTCGTGAACGATTTGCCGGAACATGGGGAGGTTGGAATATTGCGCTTTCCCGCAAACCCCGAAACTCATCAGCATTTCATCTTGAGCATGGAGCACACTGAGGTTCTAAAGCTCGGAGCCCCCCCGTACGACGAGAAGTCACCTGATCTAGCATTCATTAAGCTCCACAATGAGGATGCGGGGCGGTTGAAAGTACGAAACAACTTTAAGAACCTGAGCCAATTCAGAGATGAAGCGCTGACCGAGGGATTTTCCATGACAAGCGGCTTCATTGGTATTTCAGGTGAAATAGGGGAATGGGTCGAGGAAGAACAGTCAATTAGCCAATCCCATTGGGTGAAGCGGTTTGGCGGACTGTTTGGTGTAAGCAATATAGTCAATGAGTACGAGCACGAAGGTTGGGACTTCAAACAATGCCATGTTGATTTTTCACAAGAAACTGAACTGCCGAATAGTTATGGCGGTATGAGCGGCGGTGGGCTTTGGAACATTATCATTGAAAGGCGTGGCAAAGAGATAAACGTGGCTGACTGCAAATTGTGCGGCGTTGTCTTCCTCGAATCAGATGTCAGGGAGGAAACACACAGAGTAGTCACATGCCAAGGACCGTTAAGCGTTTATGGAAAGCTCTTTCAGGCTGTTGAAGAACGATGGCCTCAATAGAGGCCGGGGATCGCTTAGAAAATCCATTGATTATTGAAATAAACCGACCAATTTCTGTTGAGCCCAAACGTGCAACATCTCCAAGGAAATTGTCGCACCAGCCAACGCCGTGATTTCAGAATGATCATATGGAGGACTGACCTCGACCAGATCCATCCCCACTACATTGACATCTGTCAATCCCCTAATAACCTGCAAGGCGAAGTTTGTAGAGAACCCACCGGCAACGGGCGTCCCGGTGCCGGGCGCAAATGCTGGGTCAAGGCTATCGATGTCAAATGACAAATAAACCGATCGATCTCCAATCACTTTTTGAATTTCTTTGAGAGCCATTTCAGGGCCATGGTTTGCAACCCAATCAGCATCAAGGACCGTAAACCTGTACCCCTCCTTTATGTAGGCTGTCCGTATACCAATCTGCACCGACCATTCGGGCTCGATCAAACCTTCCTTAACCGCATAGTGAAACATGGTTCCGTTATCAAATTCAGGGCCATCATAAGTGTCTGTATGAGCATCGAAATGTAACAGCGCCATTTTCCCATATTTCTTGTAGTAAGATCGCAATAGTGGCAGGGAAACATAATGATCGCCACCAAAGGACAGAACGCGTTTTCCTGATGTCAGTATTTCTTGGGTCTGATTTTCGACCACCTTGAGCATAGTTTCCGGAAACCCTGTTTGAAGCCGCATGTCTCCCGCATCCTCGATGCGTAGTTCTTGGCGAAGGTCAAATGTCCAAGGCCAGCGTGGTGTATCCCATCGAAGATTTGATGATGCGGTCCGAATTCCTGTGGGTCCATAGCGTGTCCCAGGCCTCCCTGGTGTAGCCATGTCAAAGGGGATGCCCTGTATAATGATCTCTGCATCAGAGGCCTGGAAGTCCGCAACCGGCGGCACGCCGAGAAATGTCGAAATGTGTTCGTATATAGGAATATCAACCGGAATATCTTGCGCCATCTTCATATCCTCCACATTGAGGTGTGGTACTGGAAAGTCAGTACTCCGACCCGTTTTCGTTTTTCAAATCGTGCGTTTCTGTACCTTGCAAGGGTGGATTAAAAATACTTACTAGGACCATATCTTCGGCTTGCGCCGCTCGAAGGAAATGTCGGTCGTGCTGATCAAGTACATAGATGTCACCGACCTGGATCGGGTGTATGACACCATCCATATCTTCGACCGAACCGCTGCCTTGAATACAGTAACAGGCTTCCAAATGGTTCCGGTACTGTAGGAGTGACTCCGTACCGGCTTTCACGACGGTATGGCACACCGTGAAACCCATTTGATCGGCTTTGGTCAGCAACCGGTGGCTGGTACCGTTCCCCCAATTGACAAAACACACCGTATTTTCAACATCGCTCAGACTTCGAAAAAACATTAGTTTCTCCAAGTGGTGGTATTTAGGGTGCAGTATCTTCCAGAATCATTGCCGCGCCTTTTTCTCCGATCATCATGCTTGGGGCGTTCAAGCCACCCGTAACGACAGTAGGCATAATTGACGAGTCAATGATACGGAGGTCCCGAATTCCGTGAACCCTCAATCGGTGATCAACAACAGCCATATCGTCCGACCCCATCTTGCACGTACCGCAGGCATGATAATGTGACGCGAAATATCGAGACGTATGCGTGTCTATATCTGCGTCCGTTTCGCATCCCGGACCGGGTGCGACTTCTTCACCCCGATAATCGGCAAATGCCGATTGATCATGAAGCTTCCTTGCCAGACGGAAAGCTCGACGATTGGTGATCAAATCGGATTCATTGGAAAAGTAGTTGTGCCTGATGCGGGGCGCGGTCTGATAGCCCGGAGATTTTAGTGTGACCTCACCTCTGCTCTTGGGATGGACAAGGCCCCAGTGAATATTATAGGCATGGTATTTCGGAGCGAACGTCCCTTCCTCGTGGGGGTTAACCGCACAGGGGAAAATATAGAACTGAACATCGGGACGAATGAGTTCGGGTGAAGTACGGACCAACCCGGACGCCGCCATGGGAAACAACGTCAGTGGGCCGCGGGCGAGCAACAACCACTCGACGATCGCCATGGCAGTTCGGATAGGGTTGGTGTATTTGAAGTATGTAATCGGCTGGCGACAGGCATTCTGCACGAAAGAACCAAGCTGATCTTGCAGGTTCTTGCCGACACCTTGCAGGTTTTGAATCGGGTTGATGCCGAACTCCTGTAACGTTTCCCCGGGTCCAATGCCAGACAACATGAGCAATTTAGGACTCTGATAGGGTCCCGTACTGACAATGACCTCTACATTTGAATATGCCTGGCGGGTTTCGCCGTTCCGCTCATACTCAACGCCAACAGCACGGCGCTCCTCAATGATGACTCGTTTCACCACGCAGGATTTCTGGATCGCCAGATTTCGCCTCCAGCGGGCCCATAGCAGATATCCATACGATGCCGAGCATCGAAGAACAGGCCAATGATAATGCGTATGCTGGCAATAACCGAAGCCTTCGGGGTCACCGGCATTAAAATCGTCGCATGTCGAATACCCAATTTGCTTGCCTGCCTGGATAAAAGCGCCAAACAAGGGATTGTCATAGCGACCCTTTGCCGTTCGAATAGGGCCAGAGGCTCCCCGGTACTCGTTTGAACCTCCCTCCCAATTCTCCATTTCCCGAAATAACGGCAGAACATCTTTGTAGGACCATCCCGGGTTTCCCAGCGATTCCCATTCATCGTAGTCCTTGGGGTGGCCTCGGAAATACAGTTGCCCGTTGATGCTGGAACTCCCTCCGAGGCAACGCCCTCGAGAGAGCACGAGACGACTACCACCAAGCGCTGCTTCCGGCTCGCCTTCAAATGCCCAGTCATATCGCGTGCCAAGCAGTTGGGTTTCTCCGACTGGTGCGGCGACAAACGGATTGATGTCCGTTCCCCCTGCTTCCAGTAACAACACCTTGTGTTTTCTGTTCGCCGACAACCTGTTTGCAAGAACGCATCCTGCACTCCCCGCACCTACGATTATGAAATCATAGGTTTGGTTTTCTTGCTGCATGTAGTCATTTGCTCTCGTCGACATCTTCCCTCCAAGTACTAGCGCAACCACACGAGCGGGCTTTTCGTAGCCTCTTGACTTCTTGCTCACTATGCAGAATCTGAAATACACAACATATACTCAATTTCACTTACATGGGCTCCCGACGCCGGAGATGGACTAAGTCAGCATGGAATCCTCGCGCCCCCCTTTGACCGGTTATCCTGAAAATTTGAAGCAGATAGTGTCTGTTGCCAAATTGAAAAGCTTGATTGAATGTGTAGCCGGAGTAGTAGCAGAACCAAATGCAAAGGCCGCCTGCCGGTTGCTGGGTGATACGCTGAGTACACTTATGCCAAGCGATCAGTGGTGGATTATATTTTTTAGGCAGGGGGAAATCCCGATTCTTTTCGACTACTATGATAGCAATGGCCGTCAGGACAGGTACGTAGAAGGCCCCTATCTGCTTTGCCCGTTTTACAACGCCTTTATCCGTAAAATTCCACCAGGATGTTATTCTGCGCGGGATTTGGGCAACCGGGATCCCATAAAATTCGAGCGATACACAAAATACTATTTTGAACCACTCGGCCCTTTAGATGAAATTGGAGTAATGCAGTGGGTAGATGGGAAGACAATGGCGCTTATGTCGGTAGACAGGACCATAAACCACCCTCGATATTGTGCGCGCGACCTAACCTTACTTGACTGCCTCTCTCCCCTCATCAAACAGGTGACGCTTTCAGCATGGAACGCATTTCAAAGCGAATTTGATAGTAGGCTCGCAGAGCGGGAATTACGCTTCAAGCATCATTCTGAACTTCTAACGGGCTTTGGTAGTGGAACTCTTACGGAACGGGAAGCAGAAATTGCCCAATACTTGCTTAAGGGGTTTTCGGCCAAGGAGTTATCACGCATTTTGGGTATCTCGGAAGGTACTGCTCGCGTTCACATGCGCCAAATCTATTCAAAGCTTGGCGTGACGTCTCAAACTCAACTTTGCGGAAACTTTATCGAGCACCTGCTCCAATCTGATTAGTTTGCTTCATCGAATCGCAATTCCGCTTGTAATGGTGACCAGTATGCGCTGTGAACTTCCGGTTATGGCTCTCGGCAGGATTGATTAACGGACCAGAAACATGGCCGTTTCCGGGTGCAAAGCGGTCCTTCATCGATACATCAACCAGACAATAAAAGCCCCCGCATTTGCGAGGCCTTGATTTCGTCCGCATAATCGTCTGATCAGTCGATCATAGGACTCGACCCATTCCACCAACTCGCTTTTGGGCACCGCGCCGACCTTTATGGCGGCGACTTCGCCGTTTTTGAACAGGATCAATGTGGGAATGCCGCGAACGCCGTATTTCGCCCGGTGCGACTCCACAAGGCAGACCTGTATCAGGCCGTAACATTTTGACGGTTTGACTCAAGGCGGACATGTCTCCTTGTGGATGTTAGGTTAATGAATAAGGTGGGAAACCACATCTCAATTTCACAATGAAGGGCGCTCCAAAAGAGGAGTGCCCTTCATTGACTAATTCTGCATATTAAATGCCCTAAGCGCGGTTTCTGCGCTGACGTGACCGCACGAATTGTCGATAGAGGAAGCACCAAATATATCGTTCAAAATGCTTCGTCCAGGATTAAGGATCAAGCCGCTTTCTGCCGAGGCGGCTCCTGCAACGAGAATGTCAATGCCCAGGAGGCCCTGGTCCTGCGCCATGTCAATGTCGAGGAGTGTTACGTTGTCACTAACGATGTCTTGGCCCCGGGCGAGTTTGTCAGCGATGGAGGGATTTATGACCATCAGGACAATCGACCCTGTACTTGAAATGCCGGAGGACATCCCGTCAAAATCGCCAAAAAGGAGGCGTAATGGTGCCGCATCGCACCAAGAGTCGTCAGCGGCTTTTCGGGTAAAAATAGCACTGCCGAAAGCGCCACGCATTTGAAGCAGTGATCCTTGCGTCATGCTTGGGGCATAAACAATGGCGCTCGCCCTGTTTACATATTCGAGGACTCTTTCGTCGCTAAATTCAAAGTTTTTGTCAGATGCTTTGACGCCGGTAAAAGGGGCAATGGAAATCCACAGCGCGGCTATTGCCACCATGATCGTGATTGACTGTTTGTTTAGGTACTTCAATATCTCGTTCCTTCATACTTTGAGTTAAGTTTCAAAAGCCGCAGCGGATGGGCTTCAGTCGAGACATATTGGAGAGCGAGCCTGTGAGCGGCGACCGGGATCGCGATATGAGACGACCGAGATCGCAATTTCACCCGTTGGCGATGGGCTTGACCTTTGGATTTTGTGGTGATTGGGCTATGAAGGAGTGCCCATCCGAACCTTTTACAGTGAGTATGCCGGTCGATGTCCATTGCCACTGTCCCTCTTCCTTTCGCGGCATCTCTGCTTGCGGGGATTGTCGCAATCCGTGTGATGCTGGTAACCCGAAAGGTCGGCTGGCCGAACGGACTGATCAGCCTGTTCTTCGCACTGCTGGGGGTACAGGCCATATTGACCGGATTCCGGTTTGAATATGCGTCGGAATTTGTCGTGCTTATTCAACCGGTATTGGCGATGTTGGTTTGTCCGGTTGCCTATTTGGCCTTTAGGAGCTTGCGCGGGCCAGGCACCGGTCAGATGTCCAAAACAAATTTTTTTCACATCCTTCCCGCAGCGATAACTGCGGTTGTTGTGTGGCTCGATTTCAAAATTCAAATTCCGGTGGACAGTATTATCTGGGCCAGTTTCATGATTTACAGTGCGTTGTTTTTGCGTGAAATCAGAGGAGGTCCCGATACATTTGAGCGCTTTGGCACAGATGACACACATGCGCTGGTGACGGCCCGGATCACAACCTTATGTCTGATTGTCGTCATAATGATTTTTGACGTAATGATTTTCGTTAATTTCAAATATTGGGATGCATCGTTCACCAAGGAAATCGTGATTTTGGGGAGTATTCTTTTGATCGCGATGTCAGGGGCAATGCTGATTTTGCCATCTGAGTTTCCGATTCCAGTTGGGATGCATAGGTTGAGCCAATCCTCGGCGGTTGATCAAATTGCCGCAACCGAAGAGGACCGCGAAGCTTTCAAAAAGCTCGAAGAACTGATGCGGACTAAAAAGCCGTACCATGATCCTAACATCAACATCACCCGGATTGCCCGATAGCTAAACATGCCTGCACGGGCCGTTTCCAACGCGGTGAACCGCGTTCGCAATCAGAATTTCTCTCAATACATAAATCAGTTCCGGGTATTAGATGCCTGTTCGCTACTGAAAAGCACGGATATCCCAGTGACCGAAATAATGTTTGATGCGGGTTTTCAAACAAAATCTACATTCAATCGGGAATTTCTGAACATCACCGGGAAATCACCTTCCAGCTACAGGAGAAAGACAACCGAAAATAGAGATTGAAATTTGCTCATTGAGGAAGAACAGCGTTAAATCCATGTTCGATCACGGCCTTTGTCGCGCCCCACTTTGATGGCAGACAGACTTTATTTACTTGCTTCCCGGTACGTCAAATGGTGTCCGAAATTGACTCTCGGCAGGATTGATTAACGGACCAGAAACACAGCCGTTTCCGGGTGCACAGCGGTCCTTCATCGATACATCAACCAGACAAAAAAAGACCCCGCATTTGCGAGGCCTCGATTTCATCAGACTGATCGTCTGATCAGTCGATATAGGACTCGACCCATTCCACCAACTGGCTTTTGGGCACCGCGCCGACCTTCATGGCGGCGACTTCGCCGTTTTTGAACAGGATCAGTGTGGGAATGCCGCGAACGCCGTATTTCGACGGCGTGCCGGGGTTTTCGTCAATATTGACTTTGGCCACGGTCAGGCGGTCGCCCATTTCGCTGTCCATTTCTTCGAGCGCGGGGGCAATCTGCTTGCACGGACCACACCATTCGGCCCAGAAATCAACCAGTACCGGTCCGGAAGAACCAATGACATCGGCCTCAAATGAAGCGTCGGTGACGTGTTTCGGCATGTTTTAAACCCTATCAAACTTGTAAGTTTTTGTGGCGATGGTGTGAAAGCGAATCGCAAAAGCGGAAGTGGACTCTAACACGGGCGGGTTTGCCGTCAAGGTGTGTAGAGGTCGAGTTGTGCATTATCCAACACCATACTGTTGGGACCGTCGGTCCAGACCAGCAGACAGCGGATAACCCGTTTAGGATAGATAAGTTCGAGCGCCGATTTGTAAAGGGCCATCTGGCGTAAATATGTTTCCGGCACGTCGGATTCGGTGCGGGGTGGTGGTCGATTGGTCTTGTAATCGATGATGGTGACCGTGTGATCGGTGACCAGCAGACGGTCAACCTGACCGGCGATGGTGCGGGGGCCTGCGGCGGCGTCCACGGTCCCCGCGATGGCCACTTCCGGTAGACTGCCGGGACCGAAAACGTCTTTGAATTCAGGTGTTTCGAGGACACTCAGGGTTTCATTCGCAAGCGCGTTCCGGGTCGATTCATCCAGGTCGGCCGCCGTCTGCCGAAGCCAGTTTTGAGCCGCGTTCAGGCGTTGTGGGGGCGGAACCTCCGGCAGGGTCTGCAACAGGCGGTGGATCAGGTTGCCGCGCCGGAACCGGGTCGTGTCGTCGCCGGAAAAGGGCGGCATCACGGGTGGCTCCTCGCCATCGGGCCGCGACGGCGAGAGCGGCTGGAACGGCTCGGGTTCTGCGGCGGGCGGTGTGACCAGCCATTCAGGGGGTGATGCCATCGCCGCCGCCGCCAGATCTGCCGTTTCCTCTGTTTCGGGCTCCGCCGTCTGGGGTGTTGTGAAACCAAAGCCCTCGTCCGGTGTGCTGCCAAAAAACCGCACGTTCTGCAATCCGGCCATGGCGGGGCGGATCAGTTCGTACCAGGAGCCTTCATCGCGGCCATGCTCTTTCCTGTCGCTGCGTTTGCCGCGCTCCCAACCCATGACGTACAACCGGTCTCGCGCCCGCGTCATGGCCACATAAAGCAGACGACGATATTCCTCGAGCCGGGCTTCCTTCATATGATCGCGCAAGGCGGAGCAGTGTTCGGTTTCGTTGGTCTTGACACCCGGCCACAGCGGCAGTGCGGGATCAGCCGGGTCTTCATCCAGTATCTCGTCAGCGGGCGTGGTCCACAGCACCCGGTCTTTGGTGGCGCTGCCGGGTTCGCTGCAGGTGTCGGGCAGGATAACGATATTGGCTTCGAGCCCCTTGGAGCCATGCACCGTCATGACCCGCACCTGGCCCCGCCCGGTATCCATATCGCGTTTGATATCGGTCCCGCCGGCCTCAAACCAGGCCAGAAACCCCTGCAACGAGGATACATGATCCCGCTCGAAGGCGATGGTCTGGGCGAGGAATTCATCGATGGGGTCGTTGGCTTCCGGGCCCAAGCGCGCCAACAGCGTCCGCCGACCCTTTCCGGGGCCGAGCAGGCGGCTAAAAAACTCAAAAGGCGGGCAAAAATCCGCCAGGGCCAGCAGGCCACCGAGCACCCCTTGGGCGTCCCGCGCCGCCGGTGTATCGTGGTTCTTCAGTGCCTGCCACAAGGTGCCGGTTTCGGGGCTGCCGGGCCGGTCGTGAGCAAGCGCAAACAGCTCCTCTTCGCTGAATCCGATGAACGGCCCTTTCAGCAGGATTGCCAGCGTCAGATCATCTTCGGGCAGCAAGGCAAACCGTGCTGCGGCCATCAGATCCACGATGGCGATCTGCTCGCTGAGGATCATCCTGTCACTACCGGCGACGGGAATCCCCCGGGCTTTCAGGCGACGCACCATTTCCTCGGCAAACTGACCGCGTTTGGGCACCAGAATCATGATGTCGCCGGGTGTGATAGGGCGGTCTTTGGACTCCAGAACTTCTTTCTGATCGCACCACCGGGCGATGGTCCTGGCAATGGATTCCGCCGTTCTCGCCATGGGACTCGAAGACCTGATCCGGTCCACCGGCGCATCCCATGGTCCGGGTTCTTCGACCGTTTCACGCTGGAAAGCCGGCCATACCTCGACAACGCCCCCGTGGTGCTGGCGTTGTGCGTGATGGCGTGTGCCGTTCTGGTCCGTGACACCGCCCTGGGCTTCGGGGCGCTGGAACACCGCATCCACCACGTTCAGCACCGCACTGGTGGTCCGGAAGGACTGCACCAGTTCCACAGGTCTCCAGTTTGCTCCGGCTGCCAGGGCGCGGCCTTGAAAATAATCGTGCATGCGGGCGAAGCCCCGGGGGTCGGCACCCTGAAAGCTGTAGATGGACTGTTTTTTGTCCCCCACGGCAAAGATTGTTCTGGGCGGCGGGCTGTCGGGGTGGGCGGGATCGCTTTCATAGGTGCCTTCGCCGGAAAAGAATTCATCGGCCAAATGGCGGATCACCTGCCACTGCGCGGGGCTGGTGTCCTGCGCTTCGTCCACCAGAATATGGTCGATGCCGCCGTCGAGCTTGAAATGAACCCAGCTTGCGCTCCGGTCCCGTTGCAACAGCGTCAGCGCCTTCAAGATCAGATCGTCATAGTCCATCAAGGCCCGGGCGCGTTTGAGTTCCTCGTAGCGCTCGATAACGGCTGTGCCGACCCGCACCAGATGTCCCGTATCGCGGGCAATGCCCGTGGCTTTCAGCTTTTCCGCCAGGGTATGAACGCGCACCTGTTCGGTGAACAGGGCCTCGGCAGCGGCGGGGTCCTGTTCCCGGGGTTTCTTGGTGATGATCCCGCTCTCAACCCGTGGCGTGCCTTCCTTGGTCAGGAAAATTGGCAGATAATCTTGTTCCAGCCTCGCGCCGCGCTCATCCGCGTCCGCCGACAGCCAGTCTGCAATCGTGGGCGCGCGTTCCTGATCCCCTTTGCCACCGGTTTGGAGCGCCGCGATGGCGGTGATCAGACCCGCCCGATCAAAGGCGTCGTCTTCCGCCCCTGCCCGCAGCACCGCATCGTGGCTTTCGTCTGCGCCGAGGCCCAGATGCGCCCGAATGGCCCGGTCCATTTCAACAACACTGCCCAGCCGTTCATGGGCGTGCTTCAGGCGTTCGCGCTTGTTCAGCAACTCGTTCAGAATGTCATCGAAACTGCCCTCGTCGAGCAGTCCGGCGATGGCGTCCAGGGCCATGGCGATGTCAGAACCGGCATTATCGAAGGCATGGCGGTAGACCCGTTCGCGGGCCTCGGCCATGAGCTCCGCCTGTGCCCGCTCATCCATGACACTCACATGGGGGGCGACCTGGGCCTCAATGGGGAAACGCCCGAGCAGAGATTCGCAAAAAGCATGGATGGTGCGGATTTTCAGGCCGCCCGGTGCTTCAAGTGATTCAGCAAACAGCCGTCGGGCGCGCAGCAGATCGTCCTTAACCGGTGCCGTTCCCAATAGCTCGAACAGGGATTCCCCGAGCGGCCCATCGGCCATGACCGCCCATTTGCCCAAGCGAGCTGACAGCCGGTTTTCCATTTCGGCGGCGGCGGCCTTGGTGAACGTCAGACAGAGGATTTTTTCAGGCGCAACCCCGCTCAGCAGCAACCGCGAGATGCGGTCGATCAAGACGCGGGTCTTGCCGGTTCCGGCGTTGGCGCTGACCCACACAGAACTGGCGGGATCGGCGGCGATGCGCTGTTGGGCCGTGGCGTGTTCCAGGCTGCTTTCGGGAGAGAATGCCGGGGTTACAGGGCTCATGGCTCGTCTTCCTCGCTCAACCATTCCTTTACCCGTGCCAGGTGATCGTAATCGCCGGTTTCACGGGCCTTCATGGGGCGCAGGTGGGAATGATAGGGCTTGTCCGGGTGATCGTATTCGCTGATCAGTTGTTGCAGCCCGACCCAGGCGTCTTCCGCTACCGCATGGGCATCCAGCTTCAGGGTTTTGACCTCGCCCGGCACCCGTCCCCCGGACAATTTGATATACATCAGCGCCCGCACTTCGTCGGCGGGGGCACCCGCAAACTTGCCGCGCTCGGCCATGGCGGCTTCCAGCGGCAGCTGGGGCTCCAGTCCGGTTTCCGCCTGGGGTGCTGTCGCCACGACGCCGGTCTTGTAGTCAATGATCGCGAGGCCGCCACCTGCGAGTCGATCAATACGGTCGGCCTTGGCCCGCAGGCGGAACGGCCCGCCCGGTGCGTCGAACTCGATTTCACCTTCGGATTCGACCACGGCGGGCATGGCACCGCCGGTCCGTCGGGCGCGTTCGTCGGCAATGAACCATTGGGCAATGCGTTTGAACCGGGGCCACCAGAACGCCCGCACACCGGGGCGCGTCATGTGATCACCAAAGGCCTGGCGTCCGGCCTCGACCAGGCGATCTTCCGCATCGCCGGGTAATTCCTTGAGATGCGCGCGCAGGAAAACTTCCAGCGCGTCATGGACGATGGTGCCCCGTTGGGCCGCGCCGGGATCGGCATCGATCGGATCAAGCAGCTTAAGGCCCAGCACGTAGCGCGCATAGATGGCGTAGGGGTCGCGCTGTAGTATGCGGATGCGGGTCACTGACAAGCCGCGAGGGCGGGCGCTCACCGGCGGCGTCGGCGCGGGTGGTGCCGGGGATATTTCCTCGGCCTTTGTCGGCGTATCCAGCGCCATGGCTATGGCCAGACTTTCGCGGTCCGGCAAAAACTGATCGGCGTGGGCCGAAGTGGAGACAAGGTTTTCGATCCGTCGCAACCAGCGGGATGTTACCGTGGGCGTGCCGTCCACTCGGTCGGCGCGGGTCAGGACCACATGCGGTGCGGCAAAGGCCTGGGCGAAGTCGTGTGCCGAAAGCCCGATGCGGCGCTCCGGCAGGGGCAGGCCAAAGGCGGTCATCATGGGGCGGCTCATCCACGGGCTGGACGCTGGCTCAGGTGGCCAGGTTCCCTCGTTGAGGCCACCCAGTATCAGGGTATCGGCGTGTTGCAACCGGGCTTCCATGGGGCCCCAGATCTGTACCCGGGGATGCCGGTTGTGACGTGGGCGCACCACACGCCCCATCATCAGGGTATCGAGCAAGGCCCCATAATCCATGCCGGAAACAGTGACGCTGTCGTCCAGTGCGTCATGAAGTTCGGCGATGAACGTGGCGAGGGCTTCGCCCGCATCCCCCCGCCAGAGGCGTTCGGCCCCACTGGTCTGGTCGCTGGTGCAGAGCGCTTCACAGACTCCCACATGGATCTTTAACACCGCTGCAAAGGGTGTTTCCGCCTCCTCCATCACCGTCGTCAGGGGGCTCAGAATTTCTTCGAGGTCATCGAGAAACGCCCTCGGCTCGGCATGTTCGGTGCCATCTTTCAGCGCACTCCGCAGACCAGCGAGACCGGGTGCGGGTCGGACACCCCGGCGGGCGGCGATCTCAAGGTTACGGATATTCGTGCGGCATGCTGCGGGGTTCCCGCCACAGGCCGCCAAGGGATGCTTCAGCGCCGCCAGCAGGGGAACGGGGGACAGCTCTTCCACAACCAGCGCGGCGGTCAGGCGCAGGAAGGCACCGGGAGCGGTCTGATCCAGGGGGATACCCGCTGAATCATCAACCTCGATATCCCAGCGGGCAAGTTCGGATGCGACCCGGCGGGCCAGATTGCGGTCCGGTGTGACCAGGGCCACGGTTTTGCCTGGTGTTTCCAGTGTCCGGCGAACAGTGATGGCGATAACTTCCGCTTCCTTGCCGGGATCGGGGCAGTCGACGCGCTCGACACCGTCGAGGGCATCGACTGACAGGGCGTCTTCTGTCACCGGGGTGCCAGTGGACGGGGCGGGAAGCAGGGCATAACGCAACAGCGCCGTGCGGGATTCCGGCGCGACTTTTGTATCGATACCCGGCCAGGCCTCGACAGCGGCGCGGGAAACCCCCAGATGATCCAGCAGATGTTTCAGGCCGAACTGGGGATGGGTCGGGCCGACCGCATCCCATGCGTCCTTGTCCATCCCGGCATCAAGACCAGGCAGCACGACAGCGCCCGTTGGCAGGGCAGCCACCGCTGCGAGCAAGTCCGCTGTCGCCGGGATGCTGCCGGTCGATCCGGCGGCGATGATGGGGGAATGGGGCGGGTTGTCGCGCCAGCGGGTGGCCTGGGCCTCGAGCAAGCGGTTACGGCGGTCGGCGGGATCGATGGCACCTTCTTCGGCCAGAATTGCGGGCCAGTGCTCGGTCACCAGTTTCAGAAACTCAAGGGTTTCCTGCCAGTGGTCTGCAAATGATCCTACGTCGAGTGTGGCGAGATCAGAAAAATCCAGGCGCTCCGTGGCAACCTGATCCATCAGGCCCGCCAGTTCACGGGCCAGCAGCGCCGCCTGATCAGGGGACTGGTTCGGATCGCGACCACGTATCAGGCGCATCAGGATTAACTGGCGGCGCAGTGCCGGTACGGCGGGCGGTAGGTCGAGCGCCGCCTCGCCGGGGCTACCGGGCAGATCTTCCGAGAGTACCAGTTCGTCTTCGTCCACGTCGCCGATGGGGGTCATGCGCGGCAGCAGGGTAGGGCGACCTTCGCCGAGACGGAGAAAGGCTTCGCGCAGGCTGCGGCAGGACCGGCGGGTGGGCAGAAGAATATGATAGCGGGCCAGGGCGATGGGATCGCCACCGGACTCGGTGATGATCCCGTGCGCGAGGGCTTCGACAAAGGGAAAATTGGCCGGGATGGTGTAGACGTTCATACCATCACCGGCGCTGAATGCCGGCGTAACGATGTTTCATATAGCTCTCGGCCTCGGCCAGGCCTTCCGGCGTGCCGATATGAAACCACTCGCCGTCATGGACAATGCCATAGAGGCGATCATCCTCAATGGCCCGGTCATAGAGGACGTTCAGAGAGAACACGCCATCGGGCGCATTGTCGAACAGGCGGGAATGAAGGATCTGGATGCCGGTGAACAGAAAGGGGCTGACCTCCTGTTCGAGCCGCCGGGTCAGGCGTCCGTCCGGTTCGGCGTTGAAATCACCGCGCCCGCTGTAGCCGTAGGCATCCACCGTGGAATGCAGCAGCAGCAGGGCGTCCATGGTCTCATCGTCCCAGATGTCCGTCATACGGTGGAGCGCATCGGTCGGTCCGTTGAGCCACAGGGCGTCGCCGTTTACGGCATAGAAAGGCCCATCGCCCAACAACGGCAACGCCTGCCTGATGCCGCCACCTGTCTCAAGTCGCTCTTCCTCGCGAGAAATTGAGATGCTCGGCGAGGGTCGCTTGGCGAGGTGGCCTTCCATCATGTCCGCCAGATAGAACGTATTGACCGCAACCTGTGTGACGCCGACATCTTCCATGCGGTCGAGGGCATGATCCAGCAGGCTGCGGTCGGCGACCTTCAGCAATGGTTTGGGTGTGTTATCTGTCAGCGGGCGCATGCGCTCACCCAGCCCGGCGGCCAGCACCATGCCATGGGAAATCGTGGCCGGGTTCGGGGTGTTCTTGTTTTCGGGCATCGTCAGGCGCTATTCCTACCCTGGCAACTAACTCGGAGAATCGGACGTGATCCCGGGTATTGTATCCCACGCGGGCAAGGTCGCCAGCCGTTCATTCCAGTGGGCCGTGTCGCTTCTGATCTCGATGATCCGCACATTCTCGTCATCGCCAGCGCCAAGGGTAATATCGAGGCGGTTGTGCGGCAGCCACGGGCCCAGGCGGGCGGGCCATTCGATCAGGCAAATACCTCCGGCAAACGCGTCTTCCACACCCAGTTCCAGAGCATCGTCCGGCTGCTCCAGACGGTACATGTCGAAATGATAGATCGCCCCCCTTTGAGTGTCATACATCTGAACCAGTGTAAACGTGGGACTCGGGACCTCTTCCGCATGACCGGTCAGCGCGTTGATGAAGGCGCGGGCAAAGACTGTTTTCCCGGCACCGAGATCGCCAAAAAGTGCAATGATATCGCCTGGCGCAGCCAGTGTTGCCAGCAGGGCCGCCAATCGTGCGGTTCCGGCTTCGCCTTGCACGATGATGTGGTGAGCCTGTGCCGGGGCCGGTTCCCGGGGGGCGTCGTCAGTGTCCATGGCCCTTTTTATCGGCAGCGGCAGTATCCTGCAACATTTTGGGTAGCCTTGAAGCTACACATCTGACCGTGTAGATTGCCGATGCGCGATTTCGGGGAATGGGCGTATCAAAGTGTGGGGGATCACAGAATGACGATAGACATGACGCCGTCGCGCGGCATTATCTTTTTTGTCACGGCAATCGGGACGGTGATCGGGATGATGATGGGCCTGGGACATCCGGCCCTGGCGCAGAGTGCTGTCAAACTGGAGGGCGATTCGGCGCGCGGGGCGGAGATTGCGGAAACATGCGCCACGTGTCACGGGCCAGACGGCATGGGATATCCCGAGGGCATTCCCCGACTTGTCGGTCAATCCAGTTCTTATCTGCGGGCTCAATTGCTATCTTTCCGCCATTCCGCACGGTTGCGCGCCGACCAGCCGGGTGACGAAGGTATCGCCCATTTAAAATCCACGGCGCGGAGTTTCAGCGGCATGGATAGTTTTATTCTCGGTCTGACGGATCAGGACATCGCGGATGCTGCCGCCCACTATGCCGCCCTGAAATGTAAGCCGTCTGACAAACCCCAACCGGTCCGTCCGGCCATTGTGTCCCGGTGCGAGGCCTGCCACAAAGATATCGGCAGGGTATCCAGTAGGAATATACCCACTCTGGCGTCACAGAACGCCGTTTATCTGAGCCGCCAGCTAAAATCCTTTCGCGCCGCCAAGACAATTGGTGAAATCGATTTGATGGCCGAGGGAGCATCCCGCTACAACCGGATCATGTTCACACAGGCACGATGGCTGACAGATTCGCAGATCAAGGATATTGCACGGTTTTTTGAAAGTGTGCCGTGTCTGTAGCGGGATCAGGCCCTAATTTGCCTTGTGACGGGTCACGTAGGAGCCGTTCTCCATCCCGTTAAAATAGTCATTGATATCCGGGTGGTTGAAGGGCTCTCCCGAATCGTCCGCTAACAGGTTTTGTTCCGATACATAGGCGACATACGGCGATTCGTCGTGGTTCTCCGCCAGCAGATGATAAAACGGCTGGTCCTTGCGCGGACGCGCTTCTTTCGGGATGCTTTCATACCATTCATCCGAATTATTGAATTCGGGGTCAACATCAAACACCACGCCGCGAAATCCGAACAGACGGTGGCGCACCGGCTGGCCGATGGGAAATTTCGCGTGGAGTTGTTTAGCCATTTCCTGCATTAAAGTGGTATTCCTCTAGAGATCCATTGCACTGACATAAATGGGCAAGAGGCGAGCGTCAATGCAGCATAACAGGAAGACCTGAGCAAGCCGGGCTGCGGCGTCAGATCAATGTGATAAACTACCGACGCCAAAAAGCTAGTGGACACGGGCGAATTTTGAAGGTTTACCGGGAGATATGGGTTCGATGAGTTTCAAGGTTCTGATCGCGGAATTCCTGCACGAGACGAATACGTTCAATGTCTACAAAACCGGCTTGGCGGCATTCGAAACCAATCTGTTTTTGGTCGGGGATGACACCATCGCGCCCCTCGAAGGCACCAACACCGGTATCGCCGGGTGTCTCGATTGCGCCCGTGAGTATGGCTGGGACATGACCCATGCGGTCACCGCCCATGCCGGCCCCTCCGGTCCGGTGACGACCGAGGCGTTCGACAAGGTCGCCGACCTGATTCTTGACGCTGCCAGAGCCGAACAATTCGACGGATTTCTTCTGCCCCTTCACGGGGCCATGGTCCCGGAGTTCTGCGAGGACGGCGAAGGGGAATTGCTGCAGCGGCTCCGCTCAGTCATTGGCCCGGACCTGCCGGTGGCCATTACCCTGGACCTGCATGCCAATGTTACCCGGAAGATGTGTGAACTGGCGCAAATCATCGTGTCTTACAAGACCTACCCCCATATCGATATGCGCGAAGCTGCCTGTCACGCGGGGAGCATCCTGCAACGGACAATGGCGGGTGAGATTTCACCCCACACGGTGCGCGCCCACCGCCCCATGCTGGGCGAAGCCAATGGCGGCAGGACGGATGTTGGCCCCATGCTCGACCGACTGGAGAAGGCCCGTGCCTACGAATCCGAGCCGGATGTTTTTGCCGTCAGCATCAATGCGGGCTTCGAGGAAAGTGATATCGCCGAAATCGGACCCACGGTGCTTGTGACCTGTGAGGGCGACAGTGCGCCCCATCAGGCATTCGCCGAAGGCATAGCCGATGATATCTGGAATCGCAGAGCCGAGGTCATCAATACCTACTATACCACGCAGGAAGCGGCGCAAATTGCCGCCGCCTTTGTTCATTCGGGCGCGCCCCTGATCATTGCGGATTACGCCGACAATCCCGGCGGCGGTGCCTACGGCGACTCAACAGACCTGCTTGGTGCCTTGTTAGACCAGCGCGTGTCCAATTCCTGTTTTGGCCCTCTTGTGGATGTGGAGGCCGCCCGTCATCTGCATGAACACCGCGAAGGTGACACCGTTGCCCTGGCCATAGGCGGCAAGACCGATCCCCGGTTTGGCGGTGGCCCGCTGACGGTAACCGGTAAAATACGGCGGTTGAGTGATGGTGTGTGTATCGGCGACGGGCCTATGAAAAACGGCCAGAAAATGAACTTCGGCCTGACCTGTGTGTTGCAGGTCGACGGGATCGATATCCTGGTTGTCACCGAGCCGGTGCAGATGTACGACCAGCAACAATTCCGGGCCTTTGGCATCGACCCCGGTGCCAAAACCATCATTGGCCTCAAATCCATGCAGCACTTCCGCGCCGCCTTTGAGCCCATGGCAGAGAAGGTCATTGTTTGCGATAGCGGGGCGCTGTGTACACAGGACGTGACGAAACTGCCCTACCGTAATGTGCCGCGCCCTCTGTATCCGCTGGACCCGGATATGGTGCTGTAATCTAGGCCATGCCAATGCCGTGCCGCACGGTGATGTTGCGCAGCATGACCTCGAGCAGCACTTTGTCTTCGTAGCCGATGGCGACTTCGGTGGCGTACTTGTCGCGCAGCTCGTGAAACAACGTGCGCTCGTTATCCGCCAACATGTCTTCGACCTTCGCCACCTGGTCAATCAGGTTCTTGATTTCGACCAGGGTCTTCAGGTCGGGAAATCCGCCAGCGCTACTCATGTCTGAAAGGCGTCCCTCATATCTGAAAGGCATCACGGGCATCGCCACCTTCCGTGCCGGTGGCGGGCAGGAAGCAGGTGACCGTGGTGCCACGGTTGGGCGACGATTTGATGGTGACAGTCCCACCATGCAGTTCGACAAAACTTTTCACCATAGCAAGCCCTAGACCCGCGCCATCGGGCTCTCCATCAGGCTGTTCACCCTTGGCAAATTTCTGAAAGACCCGATCAATATCGGCCTGCGGTATGCCGACCCCGTTGTCTGTGACGGCGATGGTAACGCCATCATCGCCACGGGTTGCCGACAGTTGAACACCGCCCCGTGCGGGGGTGAAACGGACCGCGTTGGACAGCAGGTTAAAGACCACCTGTTTGAGCCGCCGCCCGTCAGCAGAGAGCCAGCCTAAATCTGTCGGGACATCGAAGTTCAGATAGAGGTCCTTGTGCCGGGCGCGTTGGGTGATCAGCGCCATGGACTGGGCCAGCAGGGAATGCAGATCGATGGCATCTTTGTCCAGTAGCGCCGTGCCGCTCTCGATGGCGGCCAGTTCCAGAATGTCGGCAACCACGGTCATCAGCGAATCGGCTGTTTCCTGTATGCCGCGCACGTATTCCTGCTGGCGCGGTGTCAGTTCGCCGAAGTATCCGGCATCCAGAATTTGAGAAAACCCGGTGATGGTGGTCAACGGCGTGCGAACTTCATAGGAAATGTCGGCGATGAATTTGGATTTGAGCCGGTCGGTTTCCTCTGCCATGTCGGCGCGGGCGCGGAGCGCGTCCTCGACTTTTGCTTCTTCCGTGATGTCGAGAAAACTGACCAGCACGGCACCGTCGGGTAACGGCACACTCGCCATATCCAGCACCTGGCTACCATGGGAACCGGTGCGCCGGATCCGGGCCTTGTGTTCGCGGCGCTGGGTGAGGGCCGACAGGATGGTTGCGCGCCGGGCCACCCATTCACCGGCAGCCTCGCCGGGGTCGCACATGCGGTCGACGATCTCGGACAGATGGGGTTCCCGTTCGTCTTCTGTCCCCTCTTCGGAAATCGACAAGTTCCACAGTTTTGAGAATGCCGCATTGTGTAATTTCAGGCGTCCATCGCCGCCAAACACGGCAACGGCTTCCTGTAAATTATCGATGGTGTGGCGCTGGACCGCATCCAGAGTCTTGTTGGATCGTTGCAGGGACAGCGTGTCGGTTATGTCGTCGTAGACATGCATCAGTCCGCCATGGCTGGCAGGGGCGACCGTATTGCGGATGGTCCGCCCATCGGGCAGATGCAGCATGCGTTCGCGGGAGTCCTGCAAGGTGTCAAACAGGGCATTTTCCTGTGCCCGGTAGATACTGAAATCAGCGACTTCGGTCAGGCGGCGTTCATCGCGGAGCTTTTCCAGCACCTGCGTCAGGGTCGGTCGTCCGGCCAGCCAGTCTTCCGACAGGCCCCAGAACCCGGCGTAGGCCGAATTGAAGCTCTCCAGCCGTTTGTCTGGCCCAAAAATGGCGACACCGCTGCCAAGCGCTTCGAGCATCTGATCAAACACGGCGCGTTCGCGCATCAGGGTATTTTCAAGTTCGTCGGTACGCGGCGCTTCGTATTCGACCGCGAAACCGATGGTCCCCGAGCCTTTGCCAAAGCCAAGCGGCGCTTCGGTGATTTCCATGACCCGCCGTTTGCCGTCGGCTTCCACCATGCGGCGTTCGGTCTGCGGTCGACCGCTTGCCTGAACGCGGGCGGCAATTTCCGCAGCGCGCTGGGCCGCGAGATTGCCGCTGTTGCGCGCCGCTTCGTTGGTAAAGGCGAGGGTCAGGTCGGGGTCTCGGAGCCACAGGGGAACGGGAATGGAATCAAGGATTAGGCAGAGCCGGTCGTCTTCGCTGGTCTCCTCACGGGGTTCCCTATTGGGTTCTGTATTGAGTTCCGCAGAATTATCCGCAGGGGGCTCCACTGGGACCGGTTCTTCGATCTCATGGGCCACACTTGACTTGGATCGCCAGGGCAGGAATGCCAATGCCGTCACCCCACTACTGTCATCGCGGGTGATACTCGCGAATCGATCCCGAATCTTAGGAGCCCCTGAGTCTGGCGGCAAGGGGGGATACCTTAATACAGAGCGTAATTTGCGAAGGTCATCAGAGCTAACGGTCATGCAATTGCATCAACAGCCCGGCACATGGGCCCCCAGAATCAGAGTAGGTCATTATCAGCCGACGGAAAGGCGGGTGTTTGGTGCTCGATTTTGCTCCTGTCGCCTGGCTCTATACGAAGGAATTTTAGCGCTTCGTGCCAATCCACCCTTTGCGCCAAAAATAAAAGACAAGCCCGGCAGCCAGTGCCAGCATTATCCCCAGTGCAAAGGGGTAGCCCAGATACCAACGCAATTCCGGCATGTTGAAGGGAGAAGCATTCTGATCAAAATTCATACCATACACCCCGGCGATAAAACTTAGCGGAATGAAAATCGTTGCAATGATGGTTAGCACTTTCATGATATCATTCATCTTGTTAGACAGGCAGGACAGGTAAAGATCCGTCAACCCCGCCACCCGCTCACGGTATACCTCCAGGATATCAACGATCTGTATGACATGATCATGGCAGTCCCGGAAAAATTGCGTGGTTTCATTGTGAACGAGGGGCACATCGCCGGACAACGTTCTCATGGCTTCCCGCAAAGGCCAGATGCTGTGATGTAACACCTGGAAATCACGCTTGACCACATACGAGTCTTCGACGATTTTCTGGTTCGGGTTTGCAACCACCACATCTTCCAGCACGATCAGCTTTTCGCTATAATGCTCCAGGACGGGAAAATAACCGTCCACAATTGCGTCAATCAGGGCATAGGCCAGATAGTCTGCTCGCATGAAACGAATGCGCCGCCCACCCTTGCGAATACGGTCGCGGACAGGTTCGAAGCAATCGCCTTTTCGTTCCTGAAAGGAAACAACGTAATTTTTGCCGAGAAAGAAACTCACCTGCTCCAAATCCAAGACACCGTTTATGATGCGGACCATCCGCGTGACAATGAATATTTCGTTCTCATATACCTCGGCTTTTGGCCGGTGATGCACGTTCAGAACATCTTCCAGCGCCAACAGGTGAAGCCCCAATATCTCACCAAGCTTCGCAATCAGGTCGGTATCGCCAAGCCCGACGACATCCACCCAGACAATATTTTCCTCACTCAAAAAGGGTTTGATTTCATCAGGGCCCCCAATGATTTTTTCAGTCATTTCGTCTTGGTCATACGATATAATCGTTATGACTGGTTTATCGGCGTGTTCCGGCGCGACCAGTGTCCCCGGTGCCGTGCCAGGGGGTTTCATGTGCCGTTTGGGTAGCAATCTATGCCGTTTTGCCATGAATTCCTCTTTCTCGTTTCTACTGGCGCGCCGCTGCCACCGCTACAATAAGGCATGCAATATAAAGGGCATAACGAATTAGGGCGCAACAGCAATAAGGGCATACCTGGAAGTTAGCGGCATGTCAGGCAGGGTTATTATCACTGAAGGCCATCATAAAACTGAAGGGGTTGCAAAGGCGAAGATGAATTGATGAGAACCATCCCGCACGCTCCTTGTCCAAAATTTTAGTGTGCCGTCTCGATGCACCATTATTATTACAATTTCGTATAAACCGCTCAAGGCGGGTTCCGGTATACTGAGGTCCGATGAAACAGACGTTTTTTGAGAAGGGCTGGTGCCGGTTTCCTCACGATCCGGTTCTGGCGGATTGGGTCGCCCAAACCCTTCCGGCGGCGCGGGAGGCCGTGCAGGCACCGCAGCATGCTGAGTGGGTGCGGTGTGACGGCACCTGGTTCGTGGGCGTCAATGCCCTGCCAAATGGTGCGGATGGTGTTGTTGGTGATGGCCCCGCATTATCCGGTCAGGCCGTCGACTTCATTCACGGTGATCTGGGCCTCACCGGGTTCGATTGGGACCGGGCGCAGATATCTGTGTGTTATCCCGGCTATCCGAAACCCATGGACGGAGACTCCGACGCCAATTTTGCCTTCCGCCGCGACCGGGATGCGGCCCATGTTGACGGCGTGCGCCGCCATGAGCCGGCCCGGCGGCGGTTCTTGCTCGAACACCACGGATTTATCCTGGGCATCCCCATGGTTTCAACGAGCGCCGACGCCTCCCCCCTGGTGGTCTGGGAAGGCTCCCATCACATGGTTCGCGAGGCGTTCAACGCGGTGTTGGCCGAAATTCGACCGGATCAATGGCCGGAGATTGATATCACCGACGCCTATCACGCCGTCAGGAGAGAGATTTTCGGTACCTGTAACCGGGTGACGGTTTCGGCCCGACCCGGCGAGGCCTATCTGATCCACCGCCTCGCCCTGCACGGCGTCGCACCCTGGCCTGCCACCGCCGAGGCCGGTCCCGATGGCCGCATGATCGCCTACTTCAGGCCGGAAACGGGCAAGCCGGAGGACTGGTTAACTGCTCCGTGAGCTAGCGTCATTCCGTTTCACACGGAATGACGCTAGGTTTTATGTCGCTCACGCTATTGGCCCCTAATGCCAAGGCTCCACGAGGGCGGCGCATCCGCGCCGGGGCCACACTTGTGACCCCGCGTGTTTCCACCAAAACTGGAAACACGCTAACCTGCCTGGGCTTCGACCACGGCTTTCAGGTCGTCGTATTCTTCGCAACCGAAGGTGCACAGGTCGTCGAGTTTCTCCAGATGCTCTCTGGCCAGCGCCATCTGCCCGGTCTGAACATAAAGCTCACCCAGATACTCGTTGGCCCCCTTGTGGTCGGGATCAATTGGTTTCTTTGTTCGAGCCATTGTCTTTGTCGCCAAATCCCATGCCTTGTTTTCGGTAAATAGCGCAAAACGCCTGAATGAAATTATTCGCTTGTGCCAGATTGAAAGCGCCGGGATCGAAATCCCCCGTCCAATCTACCATCTCTTCGTGATTTGGATGATCCGGGTCGGCCAAGGCATCCAGCAAGTCAGGATAACCGTAAGGGCCACCGCAATCCTCTGGTGGGCAGGCCCGTTCGCCGGCAACGCAACGAATTTCCCGCACGTCTGATGCGCCATCACCGTGCTGTTCTTCGACGACGACCCGATGCAGCCAGTCATCACCGAAATCGTAGATATAGGAAAACTTCATGCCTGCGGAGAGGAGCCCGTCGAGTTTCTGTCCCCGTTCATCGAAAATATCGGGATTGGGACCAAAGCCAACGTCTTCGGGAATTTCATACCGATTTCCGGCAATCTCAAACATGTGCAAGTGACCATCTTCCCAGCCCATCGCGCCTTGGATGACGGCGTGCAATTCCGTCAACGTCAGCGAAGACGGCACGATGATACGCCGCCAGATCATGGGCTCGATACCGGTAAGATCAATCCGCAACTGAAGAGTGTTCGGCATAGCTGTCACCGTACGTCTAGTAACGATAGCTATCCGGCTTGAACGGACCATCGACGGTTACACCGATATAGTCGGCCTGTTCCTTGCTGAGTGTGGTCAGGTCGGCATTCAGTTTGGCGAGGTGCAGGGTCGCGACTTTTTCGTCGAGATGCTTGGGCAGCACGTAGACTTTGTTCTCGTACTTGCCGTCATCATTGTTGGCGAACAGTTCAATCTGCGCCAGCGTCTGGTTGGTGAATGAGGCGCTCATCACGAAACTGGGGTGGCCGGTGGCGCAGCCCAGGTTTACCAGGCGGCCTTCGGCCAGTAGAATGATGCGGTTGCCGTCGGGAAACTCAATTTCGTCCACTTGCGGCTTGATGTTGGTCCATTTGTGGTTTTTCAGGGCCGCGATCTGGATTTCGGAATCGAAGTGACCGATGTTGCAGACAATGGCCCGGTCCTTCATGTTACGCATGTGATCAACCGTGATCACATCCACATTGCCGGTGCAGGTGACGAAGATATCACCGCGCGACGCGGCCTGTTCCATGGTCACGACTTCGAAGCCTTCCATGCAGGCCTGCAAGGCACAGATGGGATCGGCCTCGGTCACCAGCACCCGACACCCGGCGTTGCGCAGGCTGTCGGCGGAGCCTTTGCCCACATCGCCGTAGCCGCAGACCACACCGACCTTGCCAGCCATCATCACGTCGGTGGCGCGGCGGATGGCGTCCACCAGGCTTTCGCGGCAGCCATATTTGTTATCAAACTTGGATTTGGTGACGCTGTCGTTGACGTTGATGGCCGGGAACGGCAAGGACCCGTTACGCTCCATCTCATACAGGCGGTGAACACCGGTGGTGGTCTCTTCCGTGACGCCCTTGATGGCCGCCAGATTGCGGGAATAGAAGGTCGCGTCGGTGGCGATGCGCGCCTTGATGGAAGCAAACATGACCTCGGCTTCTTCGCTGCCCGGATTGTCGAGCACCGAGAGATCGGTTTCCGCCTGGGCACCCAGATAGATCAGCATGGTGGCGTCACCGCCATCATCAAGGATCATGTTGGGCGTGCCGCCGTCGGCCCACTCAAAAATCCGGTGCGCGTAGTCCCAGTATTCTTCCAGGGTTTCGCCCTTGGTGGCGAAAACCGGCGTGCCGGCGTCGGCGATGGCTGCGGCGGCATGGTCCTGGGTGGAATAGATGTTGCACGACGCCCAGCGCACGTCCGCGCCCAGAGCTTCGAGGGTCTGGATCAGCACGGCGGTCTGGATGGTCATGTGCAGCGAACCTGCAATCCGGGCCCCTTTCAGAGGCTGGGACGGACCGTACTCTTCGCGTGTGGACATCAGGCCGGGCATTTCCGTCTCCGCCATATCGATTTCCTTACGGCCCCACTCGGCAAGGGACATATCGGCAACAAGGTAGTCTTCGGTGGTGCTCATCAGGGGAATTCTCCATGCAGAATACGGGTGCGCGAATCGCGCTGGAATTTATTGCGCGCTACCTATCATGAAGATGGGCGGCGGTAAACGCTTTGGTGTGGGGCAGGTTCAGATTGTCTCCGCCGATATGGGCGTGTGGTCGAAATGCTGATCATAGTTCGACCATTCTGCGAGGTAACGGATGGCCGGGTGTTTTGGGCGTTCCTCAGCCGCGTAGCAGAACGGCATGGCGTTCTGTGCCGGATCATATAGAGATCGAAAAATGGAGCCGGAGCATTGAGCGGATAGTGGGGGCTGACGAAGGACACGAACAGGTGCCACGGCTTTCCGGTTTCCGTGCTGCCTTCGTCCCTGATCCATTTGCGTGCCGCATCACAAATGCGGCGGTCATAGTCTGAATAGTCCGAGCCACTTCACTCTTGATAGTCCGAGCCACTTCACTCTTGCCCCCATATCTGCTTCAGGTGCGATACCGTGCTGGCCGACAGACCTTGAGCTTCAGGACCAATTAATACTTTCAAGGCTTGGTACAATGACAACAAGAGTTGCAAAAAAAAGATATAGACCAATATATTTCATAACGCTCCTCTACGTTTCATAGATACTGATCCAGTCAAGATCCTCCTCTGAATATCCATCATACTTCAGGAGGCGGACAACGCTGTTCAAGCATCATATGACACTTACCTAACGCATGAAGATACGTTATACGGATACATGGCAAAGTCACAATGCGCCCAGCATTCATTGAGGCCGCTCACTCAATCAGTATCTAGTGCTTGATTTTGGATATCTGAATGCATTTTGTTCGAAACTTCATCAAACTTGAAGCAGCCGGCGGCATAATTTTGATATTTGCCGCCGTGGTTGCCGTACTGCTGGCTAATTCGCCACTGGGTGAGATTTATGCCGACATTCGCAAGATTCCAGTGACAATAAGATTTGGTGCCTTGGTTATTGATAAGCCATTCATCCTTTGGGTAAACGATGGGCTGATGGCTGTTTTTTTCTTCTTGGTGAGCCTGGAATTGAAGCGCGAATTCTTTCGAGATGAAATTGCCGGTCCGTCCCCCATTATTTTACCTGCAGCAGCTGCCGTCGGCGGGATGATCATCCCCGCAATGATTTATGCTTATATCAATTTGGGCAACGACATCAGTCTGCATGGTTGGGCTATTCCAACGGCAACGGATATTGCCTTCGCTTTGGGTGTGATGGCTTTGCTGGGTTCCAGGGTTCCTCTAACCCTCAAACTTCTGCTTTCGGCCATTGCTATTTTCGACGACTTAGGCGCGATAATTATTATCGCTTTTTTTTACACTTCAGAATTGTCTGCAGGTGCGCTGCTACTGGCCTTAGTCGCCATTGGCGTCCTTGTTGTTTTGAACCGCTTTCAAGTGCATCGTGTTGGCCCATACATATTAATAGGCACCATTGTCTGGGTATTTGTCCTTAAATCCGGTGTTCACGCTACGCTGGCGGGCGTCGCCACTGCCTGCCTCATTCCCATGAAGGCGCAAACCGGGAAAGGCGACTCTCTAAATGCTCAATTGATCCATGACCTGCACCCCTGGGTCGCCTTCGGAATTCTTCCCTTATTTGCTTTTATGAATGCCGGGGTAGCATTCGCTAATTTGGGGATAAGCAATTTCATGCAGCCGGTAATGCTGGGCATTTCATCTGGTCTGTTTATTGGAAAACAGATAGGTGTTTTTGGGGTGATATTCTTATTTGTGAAGACCGGCCTCACACCCATGCCGGAAAGGACCTCATGGGGACAAATGTACGGCATGGCGCTGTTGTGCGGCATCGGCTTCACAATGAGTTTGTTCATCGGGTCGTTAGCATTCGAACACAGCGATTTTAGTTCTCCCATTCGGTTGGGCGTCTTTGTTGGGTCAATCCTATCGGCGCTGGCTGGCTATCTGGTGCTTCGGAACTCTTATGAAGCGCTTCCAATCGAGAACTCAAAAAATTCGAACGAAGAGGAGCGGTCCGGTTCGATTACATCCAGTCCCGCCGACTAAAACACTTTGCGGAATATAGAAGTGGCTCGGCATGTTTGAACAGTCCTGACGGGTTTTTCAAGTGGATGCCGACCCTTGTCATGCTGCAAGCGGGACCGGTGGCAGCGCATTGAAGCAAGCCTGATCGGGTGACAGCCAGGTGGCGCAGAAGATAGGGATAGATCTTGTGGCCAGGTGCGGGCTTCGACGTATTCGGGCGGCGGTAGTTTGCCTCAATTCCCATCCGCTTCATCACGGTGCGAACGTGCAAACGCCCGACCTTGTATCCTTCGCCAAGCAGCAGTCCCTGTAACATCCGGCTACCGGCAAATGGATAGTCCGGATGCAACGCGTCGACCCTGCGCATGAGGGCCAGGTCGGCACCCGATACAGGGCGTGGTGAGTAATAGGCGCTGCCACGGCTGATCCCATAGCGCCCATCATGAACTCGTCGGCCATGATGATGAGTTGGCTGGGTGCCGTCATGGGGGAGGGTTCCGCTTAACCGTTGAAATCATCCAGCAGGGTCACGATGCGGCCCGGGTCGACCTGATCCATGATCTGGGCGGCGCGGCGGTGGGCGGCTGTCATGTCGATGTTGCGGATGCGTTGCTTGACCCGCGGGATGTTGAGCGCGGTCATGGAAAGTTCGCGGAAACCCAGCCCCAGCAACAGCGCCGTATAGCGCGGATCGCCCGCCATCTCGCCGCAGATGCTGACGGGAATCTGGCTGCGAAAGGCGGCCTCGGCCGAAAACTGGATCAGGCGCAGAACTGCCGGATGAAGCGGATCGAACAGGTCCGCCACGTATTCATTGCCCCGGTCAACGGCCAGGGTATACATGGTCAAATCGTTGGACCCGATGGCGAAGAAATCCGAGACTTGCGCCAGGGCATCAGCTGCCAGTGCGGCACCCGGTACTTCAATCATGCATCCCAGCGGCGGCATGGGGTCGGGCAGTTTCACCTTGCGGCGTTTCAGGGATGTCGTGGCTTTTTTCAAAAACTCACGCGCTCTACGCATCTCGCTCACCGTGGAAACCATGGGCAGCAGGATGCGCACCTCACCATGGCAGGCGGCGCGCAAAATGGCCCGGAACTGGGCTTCCAGCACGGTGGGCTGCATCAGCGACAGGCGGATACCCCGCAATCCCAGCGCCGAGGTCGCCTTCTCATCCATGCCCTGAAGCAGCGATTTCGCGGGTTTTTCGCCGCCAATATCCAGGGTGCGGATGGTCACCGGCCCGTCGGCGGCAGCGATGACCTCGCGGAACTGTTCATACTGTTCATCTTCGCCCGGGATGTCATCGCGGTTCATGAACATGAATTCGGTCCTGAGCAACCCGACCCCCGCCGCACCGGACTCGCGGACCATGGTCATTTCAATGGGCAGCTCGACGTTTGCCTGTAACGTAATTTCGACCTCGTCGCGAGTGATGGCGGGCAGGTTGCGGGTCAGCGCCAGACGCTCCGCCTGAAGCTGGTATTCCTTCTGCTGGCGGGCGGCTGTATCCAGCGTTGCCTTGTTCGGATTAAGGATGACGCGCCCCACCGTGCCGTCGATCAACACCGAGTCGCCGTGTTTTACGGCGTGCAGCAGGTCGGCAACACCCAACACCGCCGGGATGCCAAGTGCGCGGGCCATGATGGCCGTGTGCCCCTCCGCGCCACCCAGCACGGCGGCGGCCCCCTTGACCCGCTCCGGGTTCAGTTGTGCGGTATCTGCCGGGGTCAGTTCGTCGGCGATGACAATACTGCCGGGGGGCACGGCGGCAAAGGGTTTCACCGGCGTCCCCGTCAGGTTGAGAATAAGCCGTCGTCCGACCTCGCGAATATCATCAATCCGTGATGAGATGTAGGCGTCATCCATGGCGGCGAAGGCGTCTGCGATGTCGGCGATTTCCGCCTGAACGGCGGCTTCTGCGTTCATCAATTCGTGGCTGATGCGGTGTTCGGCACCCCTGATCAGGCGCGAGTCCTTGAGCATCTGTTCATAGGCATCGACAAGAAAACTAAGCTCGTCCGCCGCCGTGGCGGGCATATTCCTGACCTTGGCGCGTAGCCGCCCCATCTGGCGACGGGCGCGCTCCACGGCCTTTTCCAGGCGGACGCATTCATCCGCGACGTCGTCCGGCTTGATGGCGTGATCCGGAACATCAATGGCACCATGTTCACGCACATAGGCCGGACCGACGGCGACCCCCGGCGAGACTCCGAGGCCGAGAAAAACTTGCTCTTTCGTGTGAGGTGATTTTGCCATGGGCAGTCTAATCTTCCTCGTCGAAACCGGCTTCGACCAACGCCTTCAGGGCCGCCAGTGCGGGGGCGGCCTCTTTGCCATCGGTGGCGATCTCGATATCGGTGCCGGGCGAGGCCGCCAGCATCATCAGACCCATGATGGAATGACCCGATACGGTCTGGCCGTTCCGGGTGACCCCGACGGCGGCATCAAAACGGGTTGCTGTCTGGACAAATTTTGCGGCTGCGCGGGCGTGGAGCCCACGGCGATTGACGATGGTAACACTGCATTGGGGCGCACCGGGGGAGAGATCGGAAATGACGGGATCACCGGTCACGGACCGCCTTCTTTCAACAACTGTGAGGCAATGTTGATGTACTTGCGCCCGGCATCCTGCGCCTGCTCGGCGGCGCTTTGTAAGGACGCCGTCGCCCGCACACTGGCCAGCTTGATCAGCATGGGCAGATTAACGCCGGCGATCACTTCCACGTTGGCTTTTTCCATGACCGAGATCGCCAGATTGGATGGCGTGCCGCCGAACATGTCAGTGAGCAGAATAACACCACTGCCGGTATCGGCTTTCTCAATGCTTTCCAGAATATCCGCCCGACGGCGCTCCATATCGTCATCCGGTCCGATGCAGACAGCGTTCACGTCTTCCTGCGGCCCGACCACATGTTCGAGGGCGCCGATCAGTTCTGCCGCCAGGCGGCCATGGGTAACCAGGACCAGACCGATCATGTTATTTTTGTCCTTCTGTTTTGGGGCCGTTTGGGGCACCCACCCTGCGTCTACGCAACTTCCGGGGATTTCAGACTATTTTTCAGTCTTTTCCAAGTCCCTGTTCAAGTTCCGGTCTAAATCCCACCCAAATCCCGGTGCAAAACGTGCACCGTTTCACCCTTTTCGCCCAGCCAGCGAGCCAATTGCTCGGTAACAAACACCGAGCGGTGCCGCCCGCCGGTACATCCGATGGCAATGGTCAGGTAGCTCTTCCCTTCTTCCGCATAGCGCGGCAACAAAGGGGCGATCAAGGATTTCAGATTGGCCAGGAACTCGGCAAAATCCGGATCGGCTTCAATATAGGAACCCACCGCCGCGTCCCGGCCCGACAGGGCCTGCAGATCCGCATCATAATGCGGGTTTCTCAGGAATCGCACATCAAATACCAGGTCGGCCTCTCGCGGCACGCCACGGGCGTAGGAAAACGAGGTCACAAACAACGCCAATCCCACGTCATGGACATCGCTGAACTGGGTGTCCATGAGCTGGCGAAACTCCGCCATACTCCGCTCCGTCGTATCAACCACCATATTGGCGGCCTCTTTCAGGGGTCGGATCAGGTCTCGCTCCTGCTCGATGCCGTCCATTACTTTGCGGTCATGTGCCAAAGGGTGCCGCCGCCGGGTGGTCTTGAAGCGGTTTTCCAGCTCATTGTCGCCGCACTCGAGAAACAACAGGGTGACGTCGAGATCGGGCGCGCTCTTCAACCGGTCAATTTCACGGATCAGGCGCTCGGCGCTGAAATCACGGGTCCGCACATCGATGCCGATGGCAACCGGACCGCCGTCGTCTCCGGGCAATACCAGATTGGCCAGCAGGGACAGCGGCAGGTTATCCACCGCCTCAAAACCGTAGTCCTCGAATACCTTTAGCGCCGTGGACTTGCCCGCTCCGGACATGCCGGTGACAAAAATGACCTTGCGGGGGGACTCGTTATTGGATGACGTCATGAAATGGATTCCAGGCGCAACGCAATTTGGATCTTGTCGGTGGCTGATGCTTCAAAGGGGGCCAGCTTTATACACGGTATTGCAGGCCCCCAGTCCGTACACGACGCGGCTTCGGGCAGGCGTTCAATGGCATCGGCCGATGATAAATCGACGACCAGCGCCACGGGCGTGGTTGAGACGTATTCAAGTCGATAAACGCCAAGCCCCCGGACTTCCAGTAATCCGGCGATCTCAACCGGCGGAGAGGCGACGACAGCATTATTGATCGTTGCCAGATCACACCTGTCATCTGCGACAAGGAACGCCCCGTCACCAATCAGGCGCAGCGCCAGGTCGGATTTTCCACTACCGGATGGGCCGCGTAGAACGACACCGTTTCCGTCAATGCTGACAACTGTGGCGTGAATTTGCAACGGGCGCATCCAATATGATTAGCAGGGCGGCAGGGTGGCGCTCTGGCCCATGTGAGTCAACAGCGATGAGCGGTGCAGGTCGCTATCAAGATTCCACCGGCAGGCTGACCATAAACCGTGCCCCGATGATGGCACCCCCTGCGCCATAGCGGTTCTCGGCCACAAGGGTGCCGTGGTGGGCATCGATAATCTGCTTGGAGATGCTAAGCCCCAGTCCTGAGTGGGTGCCAAATTTCTCGCCCTCCGGGCGTTCGGAATAAAACCTCTCAAAGATCGCCTGCTCCCTGCCGGGCGGAATGCCAGGGCCTTCATCGCTCAAGGTGATGGCGACGTGATGTGTGTGCTTGCCCGGCGACTCGTACCGGATGGAAATAGCGATGGTGCCGCCCGGCGGGCTGAAACTGATAGCGTTGCCCATGAGGTTTCTGAAAACCTGTACCAGCCTGTCTTCCATACCGGGGACAGTGAACGGACCTTCCGGGGCGGCTTCCAGCGTAATGCGTGGCGCGTCGGGTTTGGCCGTTGATGTATGAACGTCCACCAGTGTCTCCAGCATGCGGCCAATATCGACGCTGGAAAACTCAGACCGTGACAACTCGGCGTCCAGTCGAGAGGCATTGGAAATATCGGTAATCAACCGGTCAAGGCGTTCCACGTCTTCCTGAATGATGCTGAGAAGTTTGCGCTGCTGATCCGGTTCCTTGACCCGGGCGGCGGTCTCCACGGCGCTTTTCAGTGAGGTCAGCGGATTCTTGATTTCGTGGCTGACATCGGCGGCAAACCGCTCGATGGCATCCATCCGCCGCCATAGGGCATCGGTCATATCCCTGAGGGTACAGGCCAGATCGCCGATTTCGTCGTCCCGGTTGTTCATGGCGGGTAGCTGGTCCTGCCGATTGAGGGACCGCCCGACCCGGTCGGCGGCCATGGCGAGGCGTCGAAGAGGTCGCGCGATGGTGCCGGCCAGATAGATGGAGAGCAGGATAGTGACGCCCAGCGATACCAGAAAAATTTGTAAAATATCGATCCGTACATCCAGCACGGCATCGTCGATCTTGTTCGATGCTTCGGAAATCAGCAGCGCACCCAGCACCTGTTTGTAGCGCTGCACCGGCACGGCGACCGTCAGGATCAGATGATCAAGGTCAAGGGCGCGTATGGCGAAGACGGTTTCGCCGTCAAAGGCTTCCATGACTTCCGGATAATGGCGGGCATGCTGGTATGGGTGCTCCACATACATGGGCGGCGGACCTTTTCCGGGCAACCAGCGCACGAGACGGTCGTAGATGTCGAAAATTCCACGCAGGGTTCCACCACTTGATTCCGGCGGCGGCAGGATTTCCACCTCGACTTCGCGCCCGGCTTTCAGCAACTTTCTGCTGTCGGCGACCAGCACGCCGTCAATGCGAAACAGGCGAGCGCGCAGATTGGTGCTTTCCACCATGCGGAGCACAATTCTGTTCGCCGTGTCGCGGATGAGTTCCTGGCCAAACGGGGTGTCCCCGCCCACCGCCCCTTCGCCCAGGGCGGCGGCGAACATCTCGGCCTGGGTGCGCAGATTTCCCAGTTCCGTATCGACCAGATTTTGCCGGTAGTCCCCCAGATACAGCAGTCCGGCAACAAGGATTCCCAGCGCCAGAACATTGACCGCCAGGATGCGGCGGGTGATGGGGGAAAATCCGCTGGCGGCACGACAACGGTGGGCTTCGCGCGACCGGCCAGATGGATCAGCCATATCCTCTCGGACGGGCGGTTGTTTCTGATCAGCTGCCGTTTCCGGTGCCGTCTGGTACTTTGTGTCGTCTGGTGCCATGACGCTCTATCAACACCGTTTGGCGGTGGGCCTTGGTATTATGCAGTACGGTATCGATAGCCTACGCCATAAAGCGTTTCAATTTCCGAAAAATCCGTATCGGCTTCCTTGAATTTACGGCGCAGGCGCTTGATGTGGCTATCGATGGTCCGGTCATCCACATAAATATGCTCGCCGTAGGCCGCGTCAATCAACTGATCGCGGTTCTTGACGTGCCCCGGTCGGCGGGCCAGCGCCTCCAGCAGCAGGAATTCCGTCACCGTCAGGTTTATCTGGTGGCCCTGCCACCTGCACAGATGCCGTGACGGGTCTAGCAACAGATCGCCGCGGCGCAACACGTCCTTGTCTTCCGGTTCCGTGTCCCGCGCGGCCTTGCGGCGCAGCATCGCCCGGATGCGTTCAATCAGCAGGCGCTGGGAAAACGGCTTGGTGATGTAATCATCCGCACCCATGCGCAGCCCCAGCATTTCATCGATTTCATCATCCTTGGAGGTCAGAAAAATCACCGGCAGGTCGTCGGAGCCACGCAACCGTTTAAGCAGTTCCATGCCATCCATGCGGGGCATCTTGATGTCCAGTACGGCGAGATCCACAGGCGTGCGCCCCAGTCCGGCAAGGGCTTCCTCGCCGTCGTTGTAGGTCACCACGTCGTAGCCTTCGGCTTCCAGTGCCATCGTCACAGACGCAAGGATGTTCCTGTCATCGTCAACGAGGGCAATCTTGCTGGCCATATAAATGCTCCACTATCCGTTCTGATTAGTCCTGAGATATGGACACCCGTATCCCTTTCACCACGGCATTGTGGCAATAATATAGCCTGAATTGCACGGATTGCATTGACCAACGGAAAATTCACTGATTATAGTCCCCCTGACGGTTCCCCACTCAAGGGCGAAAGAGCCTGGGGATTAATAGGGAACATGGGAAGGATTGACCCAATCGGGGATTCGAATCCATGGCTGCCCCCGCAACTGTAAGCGGCGAGCTTCACCCGATAATAGCCACTGGGAGACCAGAATACCGGAAACGGTAAACTGGACCCCCGGGAAGGCCGGATGAAGCGACGACCCGTGAGCCAGGAGACCTGCCGTCAGGTGTCATCGTCAGCCCAATGGACGGGGTGTCCAGGGGCCGGAATAGTCCGAAGGCGGTGATATTGGGTCCACTTAATTGATACAGGTCTGGAACCGAATCACATGACTGCCAAGATTTCAAACTTTCGCACAGCACTCCTTCATGACGTATCTGCACGGGTTCTGCCCACCACTTTTGCGCTGGTTTTCGGCGTGTTTATGGTGTGGGGCGTGGGCTTCGCCCAGCCCAGCGAAATCCACAACGCCGCCCACGATGGTCGCCACGCTTTCGCGTTGCCCTGTCACTAGAGCTTAGGCAGAGATAGGCGCTCTGGCGTCACGCATCCGGAACCCGGCATGCGTCGCTTTATGTATTGAAGGACGAATTATGTTCAGACGAATTGTCATGACCGCCCTCGCCGCTGGCGTGCTGGCAGGGATTTTTGGGTGGGGCCTACAGATGGTCACGACCACGCCGCTGATCATGGCCGCCGAAATGTATGAACCTGGCGGCGGCGAGGCCGCCATGTCGGATGCTCATACCCATGATAGTGCCGCCGAAGAAACCGATGGCCACGAACATGACCATGGTGACGGCATGTGGATGCCTGAAGGCGGCATGGAACGCCATGCGTATACCCTGCTGACCTCCATCCTCATGGGGGTCGGGTTTGGTTTCGTGCTCACTGGTGTCTTTGCGTTGTGCGGACGGGGTGTGGGCCTGAATGAAGGCGTGTTGTGGGGCCTGGGCGGCTTCGCCGCGATCTATCTGGCCCCCGCGCTCGGGTTGCCACCGGAACTGCCCGGCATGATGGCCAGTGATCTGGATGCCCGCCAGATGTGGTGGATTTTCGCCGTCGCGGGCAGTTCGGTTGGACTGGCACTGATCGTCTTTTCACCCAATCCACTGTGGAAACTGGCAGGGGCGCTGATTACCGTCATCCCCCACATCGTCGGCGCCCCCCAACCAGAAATGGTCGATCTGGCCGAAATGGCTGGCAGCGTCCCCGCCGAAATGGCCGCCCGGTTCGCCGTCACCTCACTGGTGACCGTGGGCCTGTTCTGGGTCGTTCTGGGGGCGCTGGCGGGATACTTCTACGACCGGTTTTCTGAGGCCTGAGGGTGGAATGGGGTAGGGCAACCCTAATACCCTTCCATTTTCCTGTCGGCTGCCGTGACGGAATACAATTTTTCACTCGTGTTTCAATGTGGTGCCAGAGCATAATAACGAACACATTGTCAGGGAGTGGGCTGTGGGAAACATTTCAGGAAAATTCATTAAGGTTGCCGTGATTTTCGCCCTTGTCGGTATGGCACTGGGGATAAAAATGGCAATTTCGGGTGAGCATGATCAGGTCCAGGCCCATGCACATATTAATCTGGTGGGTTGGGTAACCATGATGCTCTATGGACTCTTCTACAAGAGCCATAATGACGCGGCGCAAAGCAAATTGGCTGTCGTTCAATTCTGGCTTTCTACCCTGGGCGCAATCGTCATCAACATTGGGGTCTATCTGCTCTACACAGGTTTCCCGGAGGCAGAACCGGTTGCCGCACTCGGCTCTATGGCCGTCATACTTGGAATGGCAGTCTTCGCTGTTGTTGCGTTTAAATACACGGGCACCGATGGCTCTGGCTGAGCAGCGCCTATATCAGGGGCACCTTGGCTTATATCGATCGTTCCAGTTAAGTTAAAGAGCCTCCCTTTAACATTCTTAATAATTCGGGCCGACACACGGCCCCAGGTGGCGGTGCTGGCAAAATCCTGCTCATTGTGTATGTAGGGATATACGCAACAGCTTGTAGCTTTTGGCAGGACGGTATGGGCAAATCGCTCAGGGGTTTCCTCAGTTTGATCACGAATGCGGCGCTGGACCTGGCCCCCATTGTCGTGGTCATCGCGTTTTTTCAGATCATTGTGCTGCAACAGCCTTTCCCCAATCTCGGCGACGTCATCGTCGGCCTGGTTTTTGTGGTGCTGGGGTTGGCCCTGTTTATCCAGGGCCTGGAAATGGGCCTGTTCCCCATTGGCGAGAACATGGCCGATGCGCTGGTGCGAAAAGGCAGTCTGACGGCTTTGTTGGGGTTTTCGTTTTTGCTGGGCTTCGGCACCACGGTTGCCGAACCGGCCTTGATCGCAGTGGCCGCCGAGGCTGCCGATGTGGCCAGCAGTGCGGGTGCCATTGACGACAATTCGGAGGCGCGCGAGGACTATGCCTTCGGGCTGCGCATGACCGTGGCCTTGTCGGTGGGGATTGCCTTGGTGGTCGGCGTGTTCCGAATCCTCAAGGGCTGGCCGGTTCATTACCTGATCATCGGCGGTTATGTTCTGGTGGTCATCATCACGTTGTTTGCGCCCGATGAAATTATCGGTATCGCCTACGATTCAGGCGGCGTCACCACGTCGACCATTACCGTGCCCCTGGTGACCGCCTTGGGCGTGGGTCTGGCCAGCGCCATCCGCGGGCGCAATCCCATGATCGACGGTTTCGGGCTGATCGCATTCGCCAGCCTGACGCCCATTTTCTTCGTCATGGTCTACGGCATGGTGTACTGATATGGGCACCATCATGGACACTGCACACCATATCCTCGTCACCGGTCTCGGCACGGTGCTCGATGTGCTGCCCATCGTCGCCATTCTGCTCGGCTTTCAAGTCGTCGTCATCCGGCGCATGCCGCCCAATCCCAGACGTACCGCCATCGGCTTCCTGTATGTGCTGATTGGATTGACGTTGTTTCTGGTGGGGCTGGAACAGGCGCTGTTCCCCATCGGCGAAACCATGGCCAGCCAGCTCACCGCGCCGGAGTTCATTGGCTCGTCTGGCGGAGATGGAACAACCATCAACTGGCGCGACTACATGTGGGTCTATATCTTCGCCTTCGCCATCGGGTTTTCGACCACCGTGGCCGAGCCGTCGCTGATTGCGGTTGCCTTCAAGGCCGAGGAGATTTCCGGTGGTGCCCTGGATGCGTTGGCCTTGCGTCTTGCCGTGGCGTTTGGCGTTGCCGTGGGGGTGTCGGTGGGGGCCTACCGCATCGTCAGCGGTACGCCGCTGCCCTATTACATCATGGCCGGTTACGTGGTGGTCATTTTTCAGACACTGCGTGCATCGCGCTCGATTATTCCCCTGGCCTACGATTCAGGCGGCGTCACCACATCAACAGTGACGGTCCCCGTTGTGACTGCCCTTGGTCTCGGGCTTGCCTCCACCATTCCCGGTCGCAGCCCCTTGATCGACGGGTTCGGACTGATCGCTTTCGCCAGCGTGTGCCCGATTATTTCGGTCCTCGGCTACGCCGCCATTGCCGACAAACTTCAACACCGTCGTCGTGCCAAAGCGGCGGATGATCCAACCCTAATTCAACAAACTACCGACGAAGGAAATGTGTCATGAACCTGAAACTTATTGTGGCGCTGGTTGCCGACCATAAGACAGACGACATCGTGGCGGCGGCACGCGAAGCCGGAGCCACCGGTGCGACCGTCATTACAAGTGTGAGGGGTGAGGGTTTGAAGCCCGAAAAAACGTTCCTCGGGCTTGAATTGAGTGCACAACGGGACTTTCTTCTGTTTATTGTTGCCGCAACCCGCGCCCGGGAGATTCTGGAAACCATTGCAACAGCCGGACATTTCGAAGATGAACCGGGGTCCGGCGTGGCATTTCAGATCGAAATTGAGGACGCCATTGGCCTCAAATCACAGGAAGAAGTTATCATAAAAGAAATCGAGGAAGCGTCATGAGCGAGAAAGAGCATATCAGCGTCGGCGACGTCATGAGCCGGGGCATCCATACTATTGCCGGCAAGGCGACGGTCACGGACGCCATTAAAATTATGCGGGAACACCACGTCAGTTCTCTGGTGGTGGAACGGAAGCATGAGAATGACGAGTTCGGACTGCTTGAAGTCTATGACGTGGCCAAGGAGGTTATGGCCGAAAACAGATCCGCAGACCGCACGAACGTCTACGAGATCATGCAGAAACCGGTGTTGAGCGTGGCCGCTGATATGGATATCCGGTACGCCGTCCGCCTGCTGGTGCGGTTCCGGCTGACCCGCGCACTGGTGATTGATGACAGGCGTGCGCCGGTGGGCCTGGTTACCATGCGGGACATGGTCCTGAAGCAAATGGACGCCTGAGCCCGTGAAAGCGCGGCAGGTTGAAAAGGCTATGGCGGAAACCGCCGATGAAGGCGGTGCCCAGGCACGCGGGATCATGCGCCGGGCGCGCTCTGCATCGCTGGCTACGGCCATCGCCACCAAGGACAGGTTTCCCTATGTCTCCCTGGTCACGGTGGCGTGCGATATGGATGCCAGTCCGCTGATGCTGTTTTCCACGCTGGCGGACCATACCCGCAATCTGGCCGGAGACGCGCGGGCGTCCCTGTTGTTCGAAGAAGCATCAAAGCGTGCCAACCCGCAGACCGGTCCCCGGGTGACGGTATCGGGGAAAATCCGGAAAATCAGTGGCAAAAAAGACGCTGCCCTCGCCCGGCGGTTTCTGGCCCGCCATCCGGAAGCGCAGATGTATGCCGGATTTGTCGACTTCGCCTTCTACCGCATGGCGGTCGAACGCGCCCACTGGGTCGGTGGCTTTGCCCGTGCCCGGTGGCTGCCCGCCCGCCGTATTCTGTTTGCCGACAAGGACGCCTGTACGACCATTGCCGCATGCGAAGCGGGGGTGATCGAACATATGAATGCTGATCACAGCGATGCGCTGGATGCCTATGCCAACGGCCTGCTGGGCCGCGCCGGGACGGGCTGGGCCATGACCGGTGTCGATCCGGAAGGCATTGATTTGCGGCGCGGCGTACAGGTCGCACGGCTGGTCTTTGATGAACCCGTCACCAGTGCGGCGGCGTGCCGGACTATTCTTGCCGATCTGGCGAAGCGTGCCCGGGAAAAAACTCAGGCTTGAAGTTAATTTCCTCGGAATTTTCCAGAGCACCCCCATTTAAGCCATGAACGAGGGCTTGAAGGGGTAAATTCCCTAGTCTATGGTTCCAGGGCTGGCACCGTAACGAAAACAATAAACGAGTGTCGTAAAACAAAAAATACAGGGAGCGCACTGTGCAGGACGTTGGACATGCGGTGAGTTCATTCGGGCTTGAAAAACATGGCCTGAAGGGGATCGGAACCGCTTACTGGAATCTCGATGCATCACGACTTTACGAGCACGCCATCGCCCATAGTGAAGGCAAGCTGGCCCGTGGTGGTGCTCTGGTTACGCTGACCGGACAGCATACCGGTCGCTCGCCCAATGACCGTTTTGTGGTCGAGGACGACGCTACCAAAGATGACATCTGGTGGGGCAAGGTGAACCGCCCGATTTCGGTTGAGAAGTTCGAACAGCTATACGAAAAAATGCTGGGTCATATGAGTGGTCGCGATGTGTTCGTTCAGGACTGCTACGCCGGGGCCAATGTCGCCTACCAGTTGCCGGTGCGCATCGTGACGGAAAATGCCTGGCACAATCTTTTTGCCCGCAACATGTTTGTGCAGCCCGCCGATAGTGCGCTCGGGAGTTTTGAGCCAACGTTCACGGTCTTGCAGGCACCGAGCCTGGAAGCGGACCCTGAGACAGACGGCACAACGTCGGGTACCTTCATCGTGATCAATCTGGCCAGGCGCATGGTGCTGGTGGGCGGTTCGGCCTACGCAGGCGAAATCAAGAAATCCATTTTCTCGGTCATGAACTTCCTGCTGCCGCCGCGAAACGTGCTGCCCATGCATTGTTCCGCAAACGTGGGCGCAGGCGGCGACGCGGCGATCTTTTTCGGACTTTCAGGTACGGGGAAGACCACGCTGTCGGCGGATCCTGCGCGCATCCTGATCGGTGATGACGAGCACGGCTGGGGACCGGATGGGGTTTTCAATTTCGAAGGCGGCTGCTACGCCAAGACCATCAATCTGACCAGAGAGGCCGAGCCGGAAATTTTCCAAACCACGCGGACATTTGGTTCCATCATCGAAAACGTGATGATGGACGAAGAAACCCGCGAGCTGGATTTCTTCGACACGACGTATAGCGAGAATGGCCGCGTATCCTATGATATGTCACAGATTCCCAATGCGTCAGCGACCGGCCAGACCGGACACCCGAAAAACATCGTGATGCTGACCTGCGACGCCTTCGGCGTACTACCGCCCATTAGCCAATTGACGCCGGACCAAGCTATGTATCATTTCCTGTCGGGCTACACCGCCAAAGTGGCTGGCACCGAACGCGGCCTGAAAGAACCGGCGGCGACGTTTTCGGCCTGCTTCGGCGCACCGTTCATGCCGCGCCACCCCACGGTCTATGCCAAGCTGCTGGGCGACAAAATGGCCGAGCACGGTGCCAAATGCTGGCTGATCAACACCGGCTGGTCCGGCGGCGGATATGGCGAGGGCGAGCGCATGAAGATCGCCCATACCCGCGCCATGGTGAACGCGGCGCTGGACGGCAAACTGGAAAGCGTCGGCTTCCGGCCCGATCCCAACTTCGGGGTTCTGGTGCCACAGGCCTGTCCGAATGTTCCCGGTGAGGTTTTGAACCCGCGCAATACCTGGTCGGACGGTAGTGCCTATGATGCCCAGGCGCGTGATTTGACCCAACGGTTCGAGAAGAATTTTATCGAGTTTGAAGGCCACGTCACCGACAGCGTCAAAGCCGCTGCCATTCGGGCCGCTGCGTAGGGTTGTGTCAGTTTCTGTGCAGTTGTTATTCGGAAGGGTGCTTCAGGCGATCTTGCTGGTTGCCACGGATCGACTTGCCACAATGAGGGCAATAGCCTGAACGAATTTGCGCCCGTTGGTGCGTGGATTTCATGATGCTGGCGGCTTCAGTGTCACTGATCCCCAGCTCCTCGCTCTTCGACCTGATGTTAACATGTTCGTTGGAGTCAATCACACCGTCGAGCAGGGCATCTTCCACAACGTTTTCGAACTTCTGGCGGCGCTGGTGCAGCGCCTCGTTAAAGCCCGATGCAAGGATGCCGGCGGGAAGGGCTACGATGCCGACACTGATAATGCCGATCACCGCGCCACAGAGTTTGCCAATTACAGTCACGGGAACCACGTCGCCATAGCCGATGGTCGTCATGGTGACGATGGCCCACCACAATGCGGCGGGGATGGAGCCAAAAGCTACAGGCTGGACCTGGTGCTCCGCCAGGAAGGTGACGCTGGCAGCCAGAATGATCAACATCATCAGCACGAACAGCGCCGCAGAAATATTGGCGGATTCGTCTTTCAGGACTTGCGCCAGCAGCCCCATGGCGGACGAATACCGCGTTAGCCGGAAAACCCGAAACAATCGCAGCACCCGCAACACCCGTAAATCGACGGTCACGAAGAACGCCAGATAGAACGGCAGGATCACCGCCAGATCGAGCAGCGCCATGGGCGTCAGCATATAGCGGATCCGCCCCATAACGGGGTGTTGGTATTTAACCGCCGGATGTTCCGGGACGGACCAGACCCGGAGGACGTATTCAATGGTGAACACGGTGACGGAGAAAATCTCAATGACGAAAAAGACATCGCCATAGCCGACCCGGTAGGACGGAACGGATTCCAGCACCACGGCGATAACATTCAAGGCGATTAACACCATCAGCGCCAGATCGGCTGCCCGCTCAAGTCTGGTTTCCTTGCGTCCGGCCTCAAGTGTTGCATACACCACCTGCCGTAAAGCTGTTGTCTCGGTCATTTTGGTTCTACCTGCCGCGCCAGGCGGCGAGGGCCAGCAATACCCATGCCGCAATCAGACTCGATCCGCCGACCGGCGCAAGTCCCCGCAGGGGCAGATCACCGGTAATGCCAAAGATGTAGAGCGTGCCGCAAAACAGCGCGATCCCGAAAACAAACGCCACCCCCGACAGCTTCGCCAACAAGCCATCCGTATGGTTACCGAGCCACGCCACGCCGATCAGGGCCAGCGCGTGCCACATGTGATACTGTACTCCGATGTTAAAACTATGGGCCAGATACTCCGGCGCGTCGTCAAACCCGTGCGCCCCATAAGCACCCATACCAACGGCCACCGCACCGTTGAGCCCCGCCAGCACCAGCCATAGCCGGGCGCTTGCTGTCAGCACGCGCATCAGGCAACCCGCCCTGTTCTTGTCTCCGCCATTGAAGTTCCTCCTGCGGTTTCTACCAGCGCCTCAAATAGCGCCAGATGGGGATTGCCGGCACCCAGAAAAAATTCCGGGTGCCACTGTACGCCGAGAGCAAATCGCTGCCCTGTGATCTCCAGCCCTTCGATGACGCCGTCGGGGGCGCGGGCGTTGAACACCAGCCCCGGAGTATCGGGCGTATCCATAATACCTTCACGATGCGCCGTGTTGACGTGCATCTCGCTTAACCCCGTGATGCGGTGCAGCAAGGTGTCGGGGGCGATGGAAACCACATGGGCAAATTCCTCTGCTGGCTTCTCGTTCAGATGGTCGATGGTGGTGTTATAGGCCGCGTGCACGTCGCGCAGCATCACGGCGTCCATGACCGCAGCCAGGACCTGCATCCCGGCACAAATGCCCAGTACAGGTAAATCCCGCGCCAGAATCCGGCGGGTGAAATCCATCTCGAAGGCCACGCGGGGATAAACCGGCTCCACCCGCGATGGCGTCTCGCCGTAATACGTCGCCGGGAACGGATACATCCCGCCAGGCAGCACCACGCCATCCGCCATATCCAGATAGGCCTCCATGGAACCCTCCAGATAGGGCAACGCCACCGGCACGCCGCCCGCCCGCTCAATAGCTTCGAAATAACCAAGGCGCAGGGCGTAGTGGGGGCGTGACGAAAACGAGCCTTCTGCCTCGTAGTCCATGAGGACGGCGATGGTCGGCCGATCTTTTGAACGCGTCATTGTGTGCGCAAACTCCCATCCGTAAATTTGAATTCACAGTTCCCGAATCCGCAGTGCTCGCCTATAATACACCGCAACCGTCACTGTTGTCTTAACTGCATGCCAGACAGGCGGAAAATTTTATCTCGGCATGGGACTCAACTGAAAATCCGGCACCATCCATGACCATTCAATCCGATGTCAGCCATGCAACGCAGCTGTATTATGATGGCGACATTCAGGGCTCGAAAAATCTGTGTCGTCGTATTCTGCAAACCGCCCCGGATCATCCTGTTGTCCTCCATATTCTCGGGCTAATCGCGCTGAATTCAGACAGGGCGAAGGAAGCCATCGACCTTATTTCCCGGGCCATCAGGATCCAACCTGACGACCCGTCTGCTCACACCAATCTGGGCAACGCCTACATGAATGCCGGGCAATACGAAAATGCTCTCGCGAGTTTCAGGATATCCTTCGAGATGTCGTCGGACGAACTGGGTGCGAACTTCAACATGGGCGTCACGTACGAGAAGATGGGACGGCTGGATGAAGCGGTTTCGTGCTTCAAGAAAGTCCTGGAAATCGATCCGGGTTATGTCGCCGCTGCCGATTGTTATGACCAGATTCTGCTGGGGCTCGATGACCCGGAAGATACGATTCTGGTCTTTGGTGATGACATCCGGATCAAACTGCCGGACACACTCCAGCAACTGACGCCCTTTGTTATTCACGAGCAGTTGCAATGGTTCGAGCATGATATCCATTTCGTCAACAGCTTCATACAGCCCGGAATGCTGGCAATTGATATCGGCGCAAACTTCGGCGTCTATACACTATCCATGGCCAAGGCATTGCGGGGCCGGGGAAAAATCTGGGCCTTCGAGCCGACGCGCGCCACAGCCGACCATCTCGAATGCAGCCTGGAGGAAAACCACTTCACGTCCGTAGAAGTCATCCGCTCGGCCTTGTCGGACACCCGGGGAACGGCCATGCTGGCGACCAGCAGAAAAAGTGAAACCAACCGCCTGTCGGAAAACCCCGACGTAAATTCCGAACCCGTATCGGTCACCACCATCGATGACTGTATGGATGATTACGGCTGGGAAACTGTCGATTTCCTGAAAATGGATGCCGAAGGCTGCGAAGAAAAGATCATCCAGGGCGGCACGCGGTTTTTTCAGAAACTGTCTCCTCTGGTCATGTTCGAGGCCGTGGATATGGGGGCAATCAACTGGCCCATTGTCGATGGGTTCCGCCGCATCGGGTATGATCTCTATTGCCATGTTCCCGGCCCTGGCATCCTGGTGCCATTTGTAGAGGGTGATACCGGGATAGAGCTGGAACTGAACCTGTTCTGCTGCAAGGAAAACACAGCGGCCGCGCTGGAAAAAACAAATCTTCTTGTGACCCCGGCGTCGATGAGCGCCGAAACCCCCATGCCGACCCTGGCCGACGACTGGTCGCAAAAATTGCAGGATCTACCCTGTTACAGTTTGATTTTTGGCGACACCGGTCTTCATGCGGCACTCATCAAAGACGCAGGAAGCGTGCGCTACCTTGAGGCCCTGAGACTTTTTGCAATCGCCGAAACCGAAACCCTGGCCGCCGTCATTCGCTACAAGGCGCTTACACAATCACTGTCCCTGTTGCTCGACCTGACGGCCCCCGGGAACACAGGGGTCTCCCGTCTGCTCAGCCTTGCGCGCGTGTGCAGCGAGCTTCATGACAGATCAAAATTGCAGCAAACCATTGCTCGCCTGGAAATGATGTATGAACGCGACAAAGGCTTCCGGATTGACGAACCGTTCCTGCCCGTCGACCAGGCGTTTGACCACCATGATCCACAAAACATTGACCGTATCTCACCCTGGATACTGGCCCAGGTGCTCGACCGAAAAGTCACCTATCTCCACTATTCATCCTACCTGACGGGTATGTCCTCGCTGGCCGATCTGGACAGGATCGAGGCCACAGGTTTCATGCGCGAGGGCATGAAGCGGCGGCAGGATCTGATCCGGGAGCGGTATGGTCTGGATGGGTGAGGCCAGACGATGGCCATAGAACAGGTCGCATAGCCGCCAGCCAAATCAAACTAGGCCCTCAACCCCTCTTCCGCCTCTGCACTCACCGGGTGTTCCAGCTTGTCGAGCATTTCGCGGGGCACCACTTGCCAGAACCGGCTTTCGGACAGGTCCCAGCCCGACAGCAAATCCTGGGCGTAGCGTGACCCGGTGTGTTTGACGTGCTGGCCGATGAGGATCTTCAGCACGTCGCGCCAGTATTCTGTCTCGATGCGCTGATACAGCACCGTATCGCCGTTCACCCGGTACTGGAAGTCGTCGTCCGGGTCATAAACAAACGCCATACCGCCGGTCATGCCGGCACCGAAGTTGGCCCCGACTTTGCCCAAGATAGCCGCCACCCCGCCGGTCATGTATTCGCAACCGTTGGAGCCGCAGCCCTCAACCACGGCCTGGGCGCCGGAATTTCGCACACAGAACCGTTCCCCCGCCTGTCCTGCCGCGAACAGTTTTCCGGAGGTCGCGCCATATAGAACGGTATTGCCAATAATGGTATTCTTGTGACTTTCCAGCGGGCTGGAAACCGGTGGGCGGACCACGATGGTGCCCCCCGACAAACCTTTGCCCACATAGTCATTGGCGTCGCCGAAGACTTCCAGCACCAGCCCCTGAACGGCAAAAGCACCGAGAGACTGGCCTGCCGAGCCCCGTAACCGCACCGTCAGGTGACCGGGCTTGAGGCCGGTCATGCCGTAGCGCCGCACGATGGCCGAGCTGGTCCGCGTGCCCACGGCGCGGTGAGTGTTCTGGACGGTGTACGTTAGCTGCATCTTCTCGCTCTGCGCCAATGTGGCTTCGGCGTCGGCGAGAATCTGGGCGTCGAGGGAGTCCGGCACTTCGTTCCGTTCGGTCAGGGAACAGTAACGCGAAAACCCACCCGCATCGGCCTGGGCCAGTAGCGCGTTCAGGTCGAGATCGTCCAGATCACTGTGACCACGGCTGACCTGACTGAGCAAGTCGGAACGGCCAATGATCTCGTCCAAAGACGAGAAGCCCAGTCCGGCCAGTATTTCCGCCACGTCCTCGGCGATGAAGGAGAACAGGTTGACGACCTTTTCCGGTGTACCGGTAAATTTTTCGCGCAGGCGTTCATCCTGCGTGCACACGCCAACCGGGCAGGTGTTGGAATGGCATTGGCGCACCATGATACAGCCCATAGCGATCAGTGACGCCGTGCCGATGCCGAATTCCTCGCCGCCCAACATGGCAGCGATGACCACGTCGCGACCGGTCTTGATGCCGCCGTCCACGCGCAGTTTCACGCGGTGGCGCAGGCGGTTCAGGGTCAGCACCTGATTGGTTTCTGCCAGCCCCATTTCCCAGGGCAGCCCGGCGTACTTGATGGAGCTTTGCGGGCTGGCTCCGGTGCCACCATCGTGACCGGAAATCAGGATTACATCGGCCTTGGCTTTAGCAACACCGGCGGCAATGGCACCAATGCCGGAACGGGCTACCAGCTTGACGCACACACTGGCGTCCGGGTTGATCTGCTTCAGGTCGTAAATAAGCTGGGCCAGATCCTCGATGGAATAGATGTCATGGTGCGGCGGCGGCGAGATCAGCGACACGCCGGGTGTGGAATAGCGCAGCTTGGCGATCTCGAAGGTTACCTTGCCACCGGGCAGTTGCCCGCCCTCGCCGGGCTTGGCACCCTGGGCCATCTTGATCTCGATTTCGGAGCAGTTGTTGAGATACTCCGCCGTCACGCCAAACCGGCCAGAGGCGACCTGCTTGATGGCGCTCGACGCATTGTCGCCATTGGGGCGTGGCTTGTAGCGCGCAGGGTCTTCGCCCCCTTCGCCGGAATCAGACTTGGCCCCGATGCGGTTCATGGCGATGGACAGGGTTTCATGGGCTTCGGGGCTCAGCGCACCCAGTGAAATCCCCGGTGAGACCAGGTGTTTTCTGATCTCGGTAATGGACTGCACGTCTTCCACCGATATGGCCTCCCGGGCCTGTTTGAAGCCCAGAAGGTCGCGCAGGTAAATGGGATCTCGACCGTTCACGCCATCAGCATATTTCTTGTAGGTGCTATAGGACTCGGATGTGACCGCGCTTTGCAGAATATGGATTAGTTGACCGTCATGGCCATGGCGTTCACCGCCCGCCCGGTAGCGGTAAAATCCACCCACCGAGAGCGGCACAACGTCGGGGGTGAAGGCCACCGCGTGGCGCTGGCTGATCTTGTGCCAGATGCCGGAAAGGCCGATGCCTGAAATACGGCTCGACATGCCGGGGAAGAATTCCGCCACCAGTGCCCGGCTGAGGCCCACGGCCTCGAAATTACAGCCGCCGCGGTAGGAACTGACCACGCTGATGCCCATCTTGGACATGATCTTCAACAGGCCCTGATCGACAGCGGTGGTGTAGTTCCGGATGCACTGATTGAGCGTCAGGTCACCAAACAGGCTTCTGGCGTGGCGCTCGGCGATCGCTTCTTCGGCCAGATAGGCGTTCACCGTGGTCGCGCCGACGCCGATCAGCACGGCGAAATAGTGCACGTCAAGGCATTCTGCCGAGCGCACATTGATGGAGGTAAAAGTCCGCAGGCTCTGCTGCACCATATGGGCATGGACCCCGGAGGTTGCCAGGATCATCGGCACCGGGGCGCGGTTCTCGTCGGCCATCAGGTCGCTGAGGATAAGGTGCGTGCGACCACCGCGCACCGCGTCTTCCGCGTCTTGCCGGATGCGATCGAGGGCCACATGTAACCCTTCCGGACCCTCGGTCGGATCGAAGGTGCAGTCGATTTCGGCGGCACCCTCGCCCAGATAATGGCGTACGGCATTGAACGAGGCGTTGGACAGCACCGGACTCTCAAGCTGAAGGGTCTCGCACTGGTCACCTTCTTCGGCGAGCACGTTGTTCAGGTTGCCGAAGCGGGTATTCAGGGACATCACCTGACGTTCGCGCAAGCTGTCGATAGGCGGGTTGGTTACTTGGCTGAACATCTGGCGGAAGAAGTGATGCAGACCCCGGTACTGATCGGACAGCACGGCGATGGGGGTATCGTCGCCCATGGAGCCAATGGCTTCCTTGGCCATCTCAGCCATGGGTTGGAGGATCAGTTCCATGTCTTCCATGGTCATGCCGAAGACATGCTGGCGGCGACGCAAGTTCTCCCCATCAAACAGACGGGCAGCACTGGCATCGCCCTCGGCCGGCATCAGGCTGTTGAGGGGGCGAATGCCCTGGGTCCACTCGGCGTAGGGCTTTGCAGACGCCAGATGATCTTTCAGTTCCTGATCGTGGTAGAGGGTGCCTGTTTTCAGGTCCACACCCATCAGGCCACCGGGGCCGAGGCGACCCTTCTCGATGATATTGGATTCGGCCAGATCGACCATGCCGGTTTCCGAGCCGACGAACAGCAGGCCATCATTGGTGACCGTGTAGCGCACCGGGCGCAGGCCGTTTCTGTCGAGACCGGCGATCACCCAGCGTCCATCAGTGGCGCAAATCGCTGCCGGGCCGTCCCAGGACTCCATGACGGTGTAGCAGTAGGCGAAGAAGTCCCGGTGGGCTTCGGGCATGGTCTGGTTCTGGCCGATGGATTCAGGGATCAACAGGGCCTTGGTGGTGGGTGCGGACCGACCGGCGCGGCAGAGCACTTCGTAGACCGCATCGAGGGCGGCTGAGTCAGAGCTTCCCGGCTGGATAATGGGTTTGATATCGTCAATTGCGTCACCGAACACGGGACTTTCCATCTTCGGTTCGTGTGCCGTCATCCAGCGCGTGTTGCCGGTGACCGTATTGATCTCGCCGTTGTGGGCCAGCATGCGAAACGGCTGGGCCAGCCGCCAGGTGGGGAAGGTGTTGGTGGAATATCGCTGGTGGTAAATCGCGAAGCTCGACACGAACAGTTCGTCCAGCAGGTCCGGATAGAACGAGGTCAATTGCTCGGCCAGGAACATGCCCTTGTAGATGATGGACCGGCAACTGAGCGAGCAGATGTAAAAATCCGTGATGTGCGCGTTCAGCACATGCTTTTCGATGCGGCGGCGGATCACATAAAGCTCGGCCTCGAAGGCCTCGTCATCGTGTTTGCCGTCACCCTTGATCATGATTTGTTCGATCTCGGGCCGCGTTGCGTTGGCTTTCTCGCCAATAATGCTGGCGTCGATAGGAACCTGTCGCCAGCCATAAATTTCGTGCCCGGCTTTCAGGATTTCCGTCTCCACAATGGAGCGACAGGTTTCCTGGGCACCGAGATCGGTTTTCGGCAAAAACACCATACCAACGGCATGGCGCGTATCGCCGGGTTCATGGCCGGTAGCGAGAATGTGTTTGCGGAAAAAGTCTTGCGGAATTTCAACGTGAATGCCGGCACCGTCACCGGTTTTCCCATCGGCATCCACGGCACCCCGGTGCCACACGTTCATGAGCGCCTCGACGCCCTTCTCGACAACCTCGCGCCGGGGCTTGCCGTCAATGGCGGCGATCAGGCCAACGCCACAGGCGTCATGCTCGCTCGCCGGGTCGTACAGGCCTTCGCGCTCCAGCTTTTCAGCGTTGGCGCACCAGTTCTCGACGAAGGTGGTTCCGCTTTCGGAATTTTCATGGGTCATGATCGTTCGTCCTTCATGACGCGGCGGCGAGGGCCGCAGCATCTTCGTATTCCTGTACGCTGCCGCTTTCCAGGTAAGAATGGATGGCATCGGCGGAGTCGCGGCCATCCTTGATGGCCCAGACAACCAGCGATGCGCCGCGCACAATGTCGCCCGCCGCAAACACCCCCGGCGTCGCCGTCATTTGGGTGCGGGGGTCAATGGCGATGGTGCCCCATCGGGTTACCGGCAAAGCGGGTTCGTCAAACAGTGTGGGCAAGTCTTCGGGATCGAACCCAAGGGCCTTGATCACCACGTCGGCGTCCATCATGAACGATGAGTCAGCGATGATCTCCGGTGTCTGTCGGCCTGTTGAATCGGGTGCTCCGAGGCGTATGCGGTGGGCGCGAATGCCGGACACAACATCGTCGCCCAGGAAGCTTTCAGGGGCGGCACGCCAGACGAACTCGACACCTTCTTCCTCGGCATTGGAGACTTCGCGCAGAGAACCCGGCATATTCAGGCGATCACGACGATACAGGCATTTGACGGATTTAGCGCCCTGGCGGACGGCGGTGCGGACACAGTCCATGGCCGTGTCGCCACCACCGATCACCACCACATTCCTGCCCTCGGTATTCAGCGTCCCGTCGTCGAATGAAGGGGCGTCATCGCCCAGTCCTTTACGGTTCGATGCGGTCAGGTAGTCCATGGCGGCGTGAATGCCATTGAGACCGGAGCCAGGCGCATCCAGTTCGCGGGCCTTGTAGACGCCGGTGGCGATCAGAACGGCAGCGTGTTTGCTGCGCAGGTCCGCCAGCGTTGCGTCCCGACCGACCTCGAAACTGGAATGGAAAATGACGCCGGAGTCCGCCAACAAGCGTGTGCGCCGCTGCACAATATCTTTGTCCAGTTTGAAATTGGGAATGCCATAGATCAGCAGACCACCCGCCCGGTCATAGCGGTCATAGACGTGGACCTCGTAGCCCCGCGCCCGCAGACGGTCCGCCGCTGCCAGTCCAGCCGGCCCCGCGCCGATAATACCAACGGACACACCTTTTTCCATGCTCGGCACCGGCCCCTTCACCCAGCCTTGATCCCAGGCGGTGTCGGTAATGTATTTCTCGATGGCTCCGATGGTAACGGAGGTGTGGCGCGACTGTTCCAGCACACAGGAGCCCTCGCACAATCTGTCTTGTGGGCAGATGCGGCCACAGATTTCCGGGAACGTATTGGTCGCCTGACTGATGGTGTAGGCTTCTTCCATGCGACCCTCGGTGGCGAGGCGCAGCCAGTCCGGGATGTTGTTCTGTAGCGGGCAATGGATCTGGCAATAAGGAATACCGCACTGCTCACAGCGCGACGATTGCGCCGCCGCCGTTTCGGGTGTGTAGGCGTCGTAGATTTCGCCGAAATCTTGCTGTCGAGCATCGGCTGTCCGTTTGTCGGGCATTTGCGCGCCGATATCGACGAACCGCTGCATGGGATCGGGCATGGCGGTTTTTTCCTTCCCTCATGGCACGCCAGATAGCACGCGCCTTGTGTTACCCTCAATAGCATTGCCGCCGTTTCTCTTTGGAAACTGGCGGGCTGCCTATATGCCCCTATCGGTGAGAAAAATCAATGATAATAAGGTCAGTAATTATGACTCATAAATTGATATTTTAAGAAACCCCCAGCCTTGTATGGGCTTGTTGTCGAAATTCACTCTCAGGAAACAAGAAAACAGTACCGAAATGAGACTAAAATCAACAGTAGGTTGTTGGAACCGCCGTGGTATAAAGGCAAAAATACGGGAAGGTATAGTGGAGAGATAGTTTGCCCCTTCTACATTTAGTGGTTTTGGCGGTGGTGCAAGGCATTACAGAGTTCCTGCCGGTTAGTTCATCCGCGCATCTGATTCTGGTTCCCGTCTTTACAGGATGGCGGGACCAGGGGTTGTTGCTGGATGTGGCGGTCCATGTTGGAACCCTTGGTGCTGTTGTGCTCTATCTGAGTTCGGACCTCTGGGGCATTCTCGTCGGGATTATTCGGGTCGCGCGTGGACGACGTGATTCCAGGGCGATCCTTGCAGCCTATATCGTCTTCGCCACTATCCCCGTGGTGATTGCGGGGTACTTCTTGAACAAACACTACCCCGGCGGATTTCGCAGCATCCTCGTCATCGCCTGGACGACTCTCGGATTTGGCATCTTCCTCGCCATCACCGACTGGTTGGGGATGACTGTCCGTCGTATGGAACATATCCGCCTCAACGATGCCCTCGTCATTGGTGTATTTCAGGTTCTGGCCCTGATCCCCGGCACCAGCCGTTCCGGGATCACCATGTCAGCGGCGAGGCTGTTGGGGTTTGAGCGTCTCGACGCCGCCCGGTTTTCCATGCTGCTGTCGATCCCGGCTATTGCCGGGGCCGGGGTCCTGAAGGGGCTGGAGCTATACGAATCCGGCAATGCCCAACTGACATCCGATGCCCTGATGGCAGGCGGCATGTCGTTCGCTGCGGCACTGGTGGCGATCATGGTCATGATGTCTTGGCTCAGACGCGCCAGCTTCGCGCCGTTCGTGTTTTACCGGGTGGCGTTGGGCTGCGTCCTGCTGGCCATCGGGTATGGCTTTATCAGATAAACTTACGCCGCGTCTTCGACGCCGGCATATTTCTTGTAGCGGTCAATATAATATTCCGGCGGATTGGCGATCTCGCGCACCGACGGTAATTCAAGCATGGCTTTGTACCATTTTTTCAGATGACCGCAGTCGTCGGGGATATCGATGCCCCGGTGCCGGGTCCATGCCGGCAGACGTTCAAAAAACGGATAGTAGGCCAGATCCACCAGCGACAGCGAAGCGCCGAGCCAGTAGGGGCCGTCGCCCGACAATTTCCCTATGCCTTCGTTTTCGATGAACCGAAACCCGGTTTCGATCTTTTCCCGGTACTCGGCATCTTTCGAACGATCCTTGCCCAACATGGCGTCGTAATAAATATCGAGGAATCTATTGTCGAAATAATCGATCCAGATGCGGGCCTGGGCCCTCTGATAAGGATCATCCGGCAACAGGGCCGGGGTCGGGAAGGTGTCGTTCAGATATTCGTTGACGATGGCACTCTCATAGACGGTGCGACCGTTGTGCAGCAGCACCGGGACTTTGCCATAGGGCGAGATATCCAAAAAGCGCTGGGACTTATTCGAGAGGTCAATCTCGCTCAGCGTAAATCCGAGGCCTTTTTCCGCAAGCGCCAGGCGGCTGCGGTGGGCGTAGGGACAAACCTGGGCGCTAAACAATTCCAAGGTATCTGGCATGAAGCTCTCCTGCTTTAAAAAATGGTTGCCAGAGTGTAGCGCCAGTCGGGCAAAATAAAAAGAACCCGGTGGACACGCTTGTGTGTCCTGCCGGGCCAGTTTCCAACCGGGGGTCGCACGATACGGAAGTGCGCAGAATATTAGCCGGGCTGGGACGTGTAACCGATATCGCGAAGGGTGTGTTCGGGAAGGCCACGCAAGTCCCGCTCGGTGGCCCCGTCGACCCGTCGTCCGTCATTGATCCGGCGGATCGGTCGGTGGGGCGGGAAACCACCGAAGAGCGGATTGAAGATATCCACGAAATTAATAGGCATCACAATTCTCCTTTGTCTGAATTCTGTATGGCGGAGCAGATTAAGCTGGGCTGCTGGAGGGACTGTACTTAATCCTGTTAATTTTGATAATATGGAAAAATCGCAATAGTTTGTCCCAATTAACAGGATAATAAGATATGCGCCTTTTTACCGCCATGCGGGCTTTTAACAGCGTCGCAAGCCAGAAAAGTTTTGCCGCTGCGGCGCGGGAATTGGGGATGTCCACGTCCTCAGTTTCCCGGCACATCATGGAACTGGAAGACGAATTGGGTGTGCGTCTGCTCAATCGCACGACCCGTCGGCTCAGCCTCACCGAACAGGGCCGTCAGTATCATGAACGGAGTATGGAAATTCTCGGTGATCTGGATGATCTGCATAGCATCACCCTGGACAGTCAGGCGAAACCGACGGGGCGGCTTCGCATTACGGCCAGTCAGACCCTTGGGGAATCATGGATCGTGCCGCTGCTGCCCAAATTCTATGCGCAGTTTCCCGATATCGTGATCGTCTTTGATATTACCGACCGTGTCGTGGATCTGGTCGAGGAGGGCTTCGACGTGGGTGTCCGCTCCGGCGAGTTGAAGGAATCCTCCATGATCGCGCGAAAACTCATGGAACTGAATTACATTGCCTGCGCATCACCGGGGTACTGCGACGCCCACGGCATGCCCACGGACCTGAAAGAACTGTCAGGCCATAAGTGTATCCAGTATTCCCACCCGACCCGGGAGTGGGAAACCTGGTGGTTTGATCTGGATGGCAAGGAACACCATGTAGAAGTTGAAGGCATCGTTGCCGTCAACAACACCTGGGCCGTGCGGGATCTGATGGTTGGCGGCATGGGTATCGGGTACGTGCCGGACTTCGTGGTGGAACAAGATATCGAGGCCGGTCGCCTGGTGCGGATTTTGGGCACCTACGATGCGTCCACGGACCCGGTCCATGTGGTCTATCCGCACAAACGTTATCTTGCGCCGAAGACCCGGGCGTTCGTGGATTTTCTGGTGGCCAACGCGGATGCGCCCATGGAGGTTTGGTGATGGGGGACGCCAGGTCTATCCGTAGCGGATCGCCACCACCTCAATTTCCTCCCGCCCGCCCGGGGTGCGGACGCTGACCGTGTCGCCTTCGCAGGCTTTCAGGAGCGCCCGGGCCATGGGGGAAATCCAGCTAATTTCGCCCAGCTCATGGCGGACTTCGTCGATGCCGACGATGCGCACCGTGCGTTCTTCATCGTGGTTGTTGGCGTAGGTCACCGTGGCCCCAAAGAACACCTGATCGCGATTGGTCTGGTCCGCCTGATCCACCACCACGGCGATCTCCATACGCTTCATCAAATGCCGCATGCGCCGGTCGATCTCGCGCAGGCGCTTCTTGCCGTAGATGTAGTCGCCATTTTCCGATCTGTCTCCATTGCCTGCGGCCCATGAGACAACCTCGACCACCCTGGGACGTTCGTCCCGGCTCAGATGATCGAACTCGACCCTAAGACGTTCAAGTCCTTCGGGCGTGATGTAGTTTTTCAGGCCCCTGGGCAGATCGTCGGTCTGGTCGTCCGGCCCATCGTCATCCGGTGCGCCGTCATGGTCGTCGTCAATCTGCGTCATGTCATTGGTCATCATATGCCCATTCTAGTAAAAATCCGTGCTTAGAGCACGTAGTACGCATCAATATATTCTGTGCTGCGGGGCTGGAGGGTGACAGTGGTGCGGTGGCCCGGCATGCCCGCTTTACCCACATCCAGCAGTCGGCACGTACCTTGGTCATCCCTGTGCCGTAACATTTAATAAGAAATCAAGTTATTAAAGTTATGCTCGTATCTTTTAATAACTGTCTGTGTTATTAAGAGATATTGGCGCTTTATGTCTGTATTTGAGAACAATATGAAAACATCTAACTCGAGAATTGGTGAATTTGTGGTTTCCCGTTTCGCCGGTGAAACTGTCAACGCCTATGTGCCACCACCTTTGCCTCCCCTTCGTGAATACCTATAGAACCATGTGCCTAGCGCCGGGGCCTGAATTTAAGCGTTTACTTGAGGATGTTCGTGACCTGAGCTTGGTTGCGTAATAGCAATCGCAGTTACGAAACATCACGCTCCAACACACCACATTTCCACAAATTCAGCGAACTCCCCACACTATCTTGACACTTGCAATGCGGAGTGTTAAGTTATCACTACACACAGGAGGAATGAATATGACCACCGGGAGGAATATCAAGTTCGGCGCATTTGTGCGTAAGGAACGGGAGGAGAGAGAGATCGGCTTGCGCGAGATGGCGAAGATTATCGGCGTGAGCCCGACTTACATTTCTAAAGTCGAAAGAGACGAATTTCCGCCGCCAGCTGAGGACAAGGTGCGCAAGATCGCCGAAATTTTCGAGATCGATGTGGACGAGCTGCTGGCCCTGGCGGGCAAGGTTTCGACCGATTTGTCCGAAATCATCCGAGAAAACCCCCGCGAATTGGCGGCACTGCTGCGGACGACCAAGGGGATGACGAAAGATGATGTGGAAAATTTAGCTCGCGAGGCGGAGAAGTCAAAAGACGGAGAATAACGGCGGATAGGCCGATCAAGTATTATTATGCAGATAAGGATGACGGATTGATGACTAAAAAAGTTCCCTATTTGGCTGAAGAGGCCATTGAGAAAGACGCGGAATCGCTACTCGCAGAATTTTCTCAAGCACGCAGCACTGTCATTGAGCCGCCGATCCCTATTGAAGACATTATCGAAAAGCATCTAAAAATTGGCATCGAGTTCAACGACTTGGATGCGCTATTTGGAGTAGCTAGGTTCTTCGATCCTGGTGACGATCCACAGATACTGGGCGCTATGTTTTTTGACGATAAGAGAATCATGATTAACGAGGGGCTCGACCCGGAGGATAACCCAGCCAAAGAAGGCCGTTACCGTTTCACCCTGGCACACGAAGGTGGTGGCCACTGGCGACTACACCGCCGCCTGTTTGCCAAGGACGTAGCGCAAACTTCTCTTTTCCAGGGGCGAAATGATCCCTCCGTCATTTGTCGATCCAACCAGGCGAAGGAGCCGGTGGAGTGGCAAGCGGATTTTTATGCTTCTTGCCTGTTGATGCCCCGTAAGCTGGTTTTTGCCGCTTGGGACGAGATGTTCCCGGATAGAAAACCACGGGTGCTGGCTCCTGAAAAACCGATCAACCATCCTTTTGTTGAAGTTCCCAAAATCTCTTGTCATCTGGGTGATGTTGACTGGTCGGAAAGTGATAACGACGCATTGGATGGTATTGCGCGCCCGTTTGCAGAAAAGTTCCTCGTTTCGCCAATCGCCATGCGTATTCGTTTGGCGAAACTCGGACTGCTCCACCGCGTTGTGCCGCATCAACAGATTTTAGCAGGTGGCTCATGAGATCGTTTTTTTTGAGGAGAGTGTAAAGTGACAACTGGACAGGTTACGAAACAAACAACAGTGGCAGATGTGAATGCCTTTGAAACACGGGATTTCTACCTTGCCTGTTTTCTGCGTTGCACAGGTTACGCTTTGATCAATCTTCGCCCAGAAGGGCGTCATAAGGTCTTCGTTTTCAAGGACCAACCAGCCCGCCCGGCAGACGTGATAGCATTCTACGGTGATGCCACAACCGTGCCTCCGCTGGCTTTTTCTTCAACCATTAAAGACATGAAGGCGCTGTTGCACAATGCACGATGAACACTCCCAAAATATTGACGACCATGCCTATGGGCCGCAAGCTCGCGCAGCTCTTGATCGCATCATCGAGGTGGTCTTGGACGGCCTCAAACATGGTCATTTCCGCTGTGCCATAACCAGCAGCATTGGCAAAAATAACAAGCGTGATTTTATGATTGAGGCTGGAAAATCTCATAAATTCACGATTCCGGAGGAAGATTTGCCGCGCTAAAGCGGCACCAGATGGTGATCCCTGAGATGGGGGCGCCGAATATGCAAATGACAATACGATCCAGAGTTATCGGTGGGAATCCGAAGCCGGAGATCAGAGGCGCGGGGCGGTGACAAGCCGACCGTGAGATCTTCGGTGAAGCAATTAAATGCAGCAAACGACAACCTAATCGACCGCACCATTGAAACGTGGCAACCGCGTTTCGACCACGATCTCAGCCAGGACGACTCCCGGCAGATTATCGAAAATGTTACGGGCTTCTTTTCCATTCTGGCCGAATGGTCTCGGGCGGAAATTCCTGTACCGGCGAACGACACTGGCGTGTCTACTCTTCCAGATGACGAGGGGGCATAGCATGACCGGTTATAAACCCGAGCCGAAATTGGCCTCCGGCATGACAGATTTCCCAAACGAGTCCGAGAAAGGGGGTAAAGGCGGTAAAGGCGGTATTCCCCAAGTAACGAATGCAGAGTTCATCGGCGCGGTTTTTCGGGATATTCCCGAGGGTGCTTTTGCAGCAGTGTGCACAAAGAGCGGTGACCCAGGTCAAGGCGGATGGTTTTGCCAGCGCGCAGATCAGAATGCAGAGACCCTCGCAGAAGGGGCTAACAACTACCTCGGGTGCTCAAGCTTCTACCCAGGTGACGATGGCTCGTTCAAAGCGCGTAAAGCACAGTTTTCAGCCTGTCATTTTCTAATGCTCGATGACCTCGGCACGAAGGTTTCGCTGGATCGTCTAGCCAACTTTAATTTGTCATGGTTGATCGAAACAAGCCCTGGAAATTATCAAGGGGGGATACTCCTTGCGGGGCCACTTACAGAAGGTCCTGTGGCCGTGCGTCTGCTTAACGCAGTGATCGCTTCGGGGCTGTGTGACGCGGGAGCGACCGGGCCACTGAGCCGCTGGGCTCGCCTACCGGTGGCGATTAATGGAAAACCCAAACATGCCGGGAAAGACGGGGCACAGTTTCAATGCCGCTTGGTCGAGTGGCGACCCGACAACCGTTACACGCCGCAGGAAATCGTTGATCGGTTGCAACTTGAACTCGCTCCGGCAGGAAGACCTAATAAATCCTCAAAGCGTTCTGCGCGTTTGGGGGAGGGTGGTCCGCATGGAATTGGCAATGATGCTGACGATGTTTTAACCCCTAAGGCGGCAGAGAACCCAGTTGTTGCTGCCCTTAAAACTCGGGGGCTCTACAAATCGCCTCTCGGTTCAGGCAAACATGACATAACTTGTCCTTGGGTGGAGGAACATACCGACGCGCTAGATACTGGTGCAGCCTATTTTGAACCGGATGAGTTCTACAATTTGGGGGGATTTTGCTGCCAACACTCTCACCGAGACAAGTACCACATCCGGGCCTTGCTCGAATTTCTTGGGGTGCTCAATACTGAGGCTCGACACAAACCTTTAATCCGAGTGATCGCCGGTGACTTGCATCGAGTGGTGGATGCGGCGGAGAAGGAATTAGCTGGTCGCGGGCGACATTATCAGACAGGCGGTTTAATTGTTTCTGTCTCAACCGACCCGACGAGCGGTGATCCTTCAATTGTGCCTACCAGCGCACCGGCATTGACGCGCGAGCTTTCGGTCGCAGCCACATGGGAGAGGTTCGATGGAAGAGCAGCAGATTGGGTCCGGTGTGATCCACCTACGCGCCATTCTGCCATTCTTTACGATGCGCAAAACTTTCGCTATTTGCCGCCACTGGCAGGGGTGGTCCGGCAACCGTATTTCAGAGAATTAGATGGGGAGCTTATCACCCATCCCGGTTACGACAAAGAAGCTCAGCGTTTCGGCGTGTTCGACGCGCGGCAATTTGTAATTTCGGACCCGACATTGCAATCTGCGCGAGAGGCGCTTGCCTTGTTGGAAGAGTTACTCACCGAGTTTCATTTCGTGGCCGCTACTGATAAAGCGGCTGCCTTAGCAGCAATTTTTACCGCAGTTGTTCGTCCTACGCTGGCGCATGCCCCCGGATTTCATGTCAGAGCTCCGGTATTCGGTAGTGGGAAGACCTATCTGTGTGAACTTATCGGGGTCTTCGCTGGACCTGGCGGCAACGCCAAGGTGAGCTATCCAACATCCTCAGAAGAAGCCACCAAGGTTATTCTATCCTTATTGCTGACCAGTCCGGCTGTAATTGAGTTTGATGACATGGATACAGACTGGATTCCGCATGGCACCATCAAACGAATGTTAACAGCTGAGCACATTACCGATCGAATTTTGGGCGTGAGTAAGACAGCGACCGTCAGCACACGGACTTTATTTTTGGGATCAGGTAATAACGTCGGGCCTATTCGAGATTTGTTACGTCGCGTGCTGACTATCCATATTGACCCGAGATGCGCGACCCCGGCGACGATGTCTTACAAAGGCTTTCCGGTCGATAAGGTCCGCCAGAACCGAGGCGTTTATGTGGCGGCGGTCCTGACTATTATTCAAGCATGGCGTAAGGCAGGCATGCCCCGCGCGGAAGCGGACAGCATTGTCACATTTGGTGGGGCCTGGTCGGACTATTGCAGGTATCCACTTATGTGGCTTGGCCATCCAGACCCAGCCACGGCATTACTGGAACAGGTTCGCCATGACCCTGACGGCGATGCACTCAGCGGATTGATGATCGAGTGGCATAATGCATTTGGCTCCACCCCGACCACGGTCCGCAAGGCTGTTGATGCAGCAATATTTGATCACCCGAATCTCCTTGATGCCATGCGTGAGTTCCCGGTTGAGGAGCGTGGTGAGATAAATCGCTCAAAACTGGGTTGGCTGCTTAAAAAGAATGCTAATCGAATTGTCGGCTGGTTCGAGTTTCAGAAGGCGGAAGCTGATGGGCGTACGGCATGGAGGGTGGTGGAGGTCGAAACACCGCCTTTAACGCCTTCACCGCCTTCAGCCCCCTCGGTTGGAAAAACTGTCACTGGTTGGAAGGCAACGCTATGAGGGCGAAGGAAGCCCTCCGGGCAGCACGGGCCACTGGCATTGATATAGTGCTCGTTGACAACGATCTGGTTCTCGAAGCTTCCTCTCCGCCACCGGAAGCAATCCTAGGGGCGCTGTCCTGCAATAAAGTCGAAATCATTGCCTTGCTGCACCCTGGTGCCGACGGGTGGTCGGTTGAAGACTGGCAGGGATATTTTGACGAACGTGCCGGAATTGTCGAGTTCGACGGCGGTGTCCCACGTCTGGAAGCGGAGGCACAGGCTTTTGCCTGTTGCGTTGTCGAATGGATGAACCGAAATCCAGCAACATCCTCCTCAGATTGTTGTCTCGCCTGTGGAGGTGGTGACAGTGCCAATAATCCGCTGTTGCCGTTTGGAGCAGATTCCCATGGCCATACCTGGCTGCATTCGCGCTGCTGGAAAGGTTGGCATGAGGCTCGAAAAAATGAGGCAATTGCGGCCCTCATGGTTATGGGAATTGAAAAACCGGCCAAGTTTCCAAACGATTTCGGGAAAAACGGAGGCACATGATGGGTGGTTTAGGATCAGGACGGCCTTCGGGGCTTGGCCGGGACAAGGTAGAATCGTGCCGGTCTATTGACGTGAACCGTCTCCACCGGGAGGGCTGTCTTGAACCCGGTTGGAGGGGTGGCTGGCAATGGTCACAGGACGGCGAGAAGGTGGCGTCGATCAACTTGCATACTGAAGGTGACAGTCTGCATCTTTCCTATAGATCACGTATCGGCGGCGGCGAATGGGAGGATGTGGAGGAGAACGTCCGCATCGTCCGCGTATCGTGCCAATTTGGCGGTTCGCGGCCCTATTTCATCTGCCCCGGCGTGGTGAACGGTATTCCTTGCGGGCGGCGCGTGGTCAAATTGCATGGCCCAGGACGGTATTTCCTGTGTCGTCATTGCTATCGGCTCTCCTATACGAGTCAGAGCGAAGAAGGATGGGACCGGGCGCTAAGACGCGCAAACAAGATCAGGATGCGTCTCGGCGGTGACCCTGGTATGGCGGCCCCATTTCCCGAACGCCCCAAGGGGATGTGGAGCCGTACCTACGAACGCCTCCTTGATAAATCCAATGATGCCGAAATGCGAGCGAATGAAGGTTTTCTTATCCACGCAGAGCGGCTGCTGACCCGCCTTGATAAACCCAAACGAAAGAGGAGTTTTTGGCCATGACCAACCAGATATTACCAGCGGAAAACACCGGCACCGAAGTCACCCGTTTTAACGCCCTCAGACATGGCATCTTATCGCGCTACACTGTGCTGCCCTGGGAAGACCCAACCGAATACGGTGTTCTCGTGGCGGCCCTGGCGGCGGAGCATAAACCACACGGGCCTACCGAAGAGCATCTGGTCGAGGAATTGGCCGGTATTTTGTGGCGAAAACGTCGGTTGCGGCTTGCCGAGGCCGCAGCCCATCAACATGGCTTGGATGATGCGACCGAGCCATTTCGCGGCACAGTCAAGGCTGCGTTGGCCCATCTTGGTTCTGGAAAGCAATCCGATGGTGTTATTGATTCAATTCGTGCCACGCCTGAGCAGACCGTAGAGGAATCCCGTGACCTTGATGAAGATGAGGCTATGACGGCGAAAGCTCTGAAACTTCTGATTAACGGGAAAACACAATCCTATGAGAAGGCCATTGCGGTTCTTCGAGCCGATACCCGTGAGTGGTGGGACGAGGTTCTGGACCGCGATCCAGAAGACTTTGACGAAGATGAAACACCAGCAACACCGGATGCGGAAAGTCTCCGCCGGTTTATCGAGAAGGAACTCTTGCCATGGTATGCCCAGCGGCGGAAGGAACTTGAAAACCGGCCACTTATTCGTGCCCAGGCATTTGGCCAATCTCTTGATCCCAACAAACTGGCGGGGCTGGCACGTTACGAGGTCCATCTCGACCGCAAGCTGGAACGCACCTTAACTATGCTTCTTCGCCTTAAGGATTTGCGGCGCGAGATCATTGAGGAATAATCCGTTTCGCAAAATGCGTTTTCTGCTTGGTTCCTGTCTGGCCATTTCACATGCGGGGACCACATGCGCGGCACGTTCCCAGCCTGACGTGCTGTTTTTGTCTAAACTAAACCTTCCGGCATCCAATTTCGTTTTTCTTACCTTAGTTGAAATCTCTGTAAGCCTTATACATAGCGGGATACGAGCTATTTTTGGCATGCCTGAAACGAAACGAAATGGTTTTTTTGCAGATGCCACTGGCCAAATGGCGGGGA